>ERZ1046148.11-NODE-11-length-99103-cov-12.480262_pt1 | contig 99103 bp, 126 predicted proteins | sample MGYA00383090_ERZ1046148 | MGnify/ENA primary metagenome ERZ1046148 (study PRJEB29581, sample SAMEA5548360) | metagenome | biome: marine; feature: coastal; material: water | depth 25 m | study: Short-term variability in the microbial, nano- and picoplankton... | reverse complement strand
ACCGATGAACAAAATATTCATAAATATCTATTGAGTTTTTCAGATAGAAAGATGTGGGATGCTAGTTGGGACCCATTGGTACATGTGGATTACAGAGATCATAAATTTATAGACGATGAGAATGGCCATTTACACCCTAAACAAGCAAAGTCACCTATGGCTATAGATTTGATGAATGAGATAAATGCTAAGGGTGATGAATTTGATTTTTCACATATTCAACAACCAAAGATAAGTGGTGCTTGTTTAGTATTGTCAGCTGACTTGATAAAATTTGGGGTTAACATTCCATCTTGTTTATTATATAATGATGATGAGGGTTTATCAATAATGTGCCAGAAACTATTAGGTCAGAACTTTATACAATTTGTATGTCAGAATGTTTTGCATGTTCATGCTAGAAGACACCCACAGAAGAGAATGTATGTAAAGGATGAGAATAATCCACATTCATTTCTTAATCAAAAAAATAATGATTTTCAAGAGTTTTTAAAACTATCAAAAGAAAATATACAAAAATTAATAAGTGGTCAAGGTAAATTTAAGGAATACAATGACCTACAACAGATATTGGAGATATGATGAGAAGAGCATTGATTACAGGTATTAATGGTATGGATGGAAGTCATCTTGCTGATTTACTATTAGAGAAAGGGTATGAAGTCTATGGTATGGAGAGGAGAACTTCATCACCGAATAGAAGAAACTCCAAACACTTAGAGGGTAATATAACTTTTCTTACTGGTGATTTGACAGATCAGAATTCATTGAGAAGATGTTTGGTAAAGTCAAATCCACATGAGGTTTATAATCTTGCTGCTCAGTCATTTGTAGGTGAGAGTTGGAATACACCCGAACAAACGGGTGATGTTACAGGTCTTGGTGCTTTAAGAATGCTAGAGGCTATCAGAGAGTATGGTAGAGATATCAAATATTATCAAGCATCAACATCTGAACTATATGGTAGGATGGTTGAGAACCCATCAAAGGAAACCACACCATTTTATCCAAGATCACCTTATGGAGTTGCTAAACTATATGGTCATTGGATAACAAAGAACTACAGAGAGTCTTATGATATGTTTAATGTAAGTGGTATTTTGTTTAACCATGAATCAGAACGCCGAGGTGTTGAGTTTGTAACTCGTAAGATCACCGATGGAGTTGCTCGTATTCATTTAGGATTATCAGATTATGTCACATTGGGTAACTTAGATGCTAAAAGGGATTGGGGATATTCACCTGATTATGTGGAATCTATGTGGTTGATGTTACAACAAGATGAACCAGATGATTATGTGATTGCTACTGGTAAGGAACACACTATTAGAGAGTTTTTAGATGCCGCTTTTACTACCATAGATATAACAGATTGGGAAAAGTATGTTTTACAAGACGAGAGGTACATGAGACCAGCCGAAGTAGCCGTGTTAGTTGGAGATTCTACAAAAGCCAGAGAAAATTTAGGATGGACTCCCACTACACCATTTGAAGAAATGATTAGAAGAATGGTAAGGAATGATATTAAGTTGTTATCATGATCAAAGTAAAATTATCAGATAATTCTAATATGAAATGTTTTGGTGCTTTATTGGTAACAAATCAAATGGGCATCTTGTCTGATTATAGCATTGAATTGACTAACTCATATGATTATGATTATGAGTTTGTTGACATGAATCAATGGACTCAAAAAGGTAAGAGTTTAGAAGAGAGTGTTAACTATGGGTTAGAAAACATGTCTAAAAAATCAGGAGATTACTTCATGTTTCATGGTGGCGGTGGTACGGATTTACTCGGTGGGTATGAGGTGTTTGTTGAATGTGATGCTAAATTTCTTTTTAAAAAATCCATGTTGTCAAGAGAGGATTATAAAGAGAAAACCGTTTTAAATAAATGGTATTTTGGTGAAGGTTCTACATGTGATGTTGGGTATGATATACCACAAGAAACTTATGATAAGATTAAATTAACAGGTTATACCGTATGTCATAACTGGCCAAATATGCAAAACTTACAACCCATTGGTGAAAAAGATTTAGATGTTTGTGCCGTATGGCAAACAGTTCATCCACCCAACAATTATAATTTTGGGGTTGAAACAGGTCAATATTACACCAGTCATAGACAAGGTGGTTGGGATGAGTTGAGTAAAATATCAGATAAATACAAGATTGTAGCAGAGAAGTTACACCCACAAATAACACAAGATGTTATGAGAAGATCAAAGATAGGCATATCTCCTTATGGTCAATGTGAGGTTTGTTATCGCGATTTGGAAATAATACAATGGGGTGGTTTATTGATTAAACCTGATATGAGTAAAGTAATTACTGAGCCAGACTTTTATAAACCAATGGAAACCTATGTGCCAGTTAAACCTGATTGGTCTGATTTAAATGAAGTTGTAGAAAAAGTGCTTGCTAATTATAAAGATTATCAGTATATTATAGATAATAGTAGAAAGAAATTAGTAGAGATGTTTGCTTATCATAATGTAGGAATGTACTGGTATAACTTTTTTGCTAATCTAAATGGAGTAGATAGTGAGTAAAATAACATCAGTAATTCCAACTTATAATAACTTACCATTTTTAAAACTAACTGTAAAATCAGTTAGACAGAATTGCTATTATAATGATATGCCAATCTTTATATTTGCTGAAAATTGTACCGATGGCACGAATGAATGGTTGGCAGAAAATGCTGATGAACTTGGAATTGAATACTACATAGAAAATGGTATGGACAGAGAAGACCAACGAGGTATTGGTGGTGGTATAGATTTATGTGTTAGTAAAGTAAAAACAGAATTTGTCAATATATTACATTCAGACTTTTGGTTAGCTAATAATCAAGACATTGAATTGTTAAAACTATATGATGATATAAAACCAGGTGAAAGATTGATTGCTTCTTCATTCAGAGTTCAACCAAATATATTTCCAAATGATCCACCTTACAGACCTGGTACGGTGTTTGTTCCATTTGAACAATTTGGTCAACATGATGATAATTTTGAACAGAATTATTTTGACGATTGGGCTGCTGAATTTACACAAGATAACGACATTCAAATTAGAAAAGCTGGTGGTGCTGGTTATTTCTGTCGAACAGAAGACCACATCAATATCGGTGGTAACGATCCTATATTCCAACCAATGTATTGGGAAGATAAGGATTTATTCATGAGAATGCAAATGGAAGGATATAAATTCATAATGACAAGTAAGTCTCTGATATGGCATTTCACATCAAGGACATCAAGATTTCCCAATGGTGAAAAAGATTTAGATAATAATAAGAGACCAGAACATATAGTTCGTTGGGAACAAAGAGCTATGCAAAGGTTTGTAGAGAAGTGGGGGCGATTACCTCAAGAGGATGAAGATAGTTTTGTTGTACCAATTGAAGGTACGGATAACCCAAATAAAATAGAGTGGCCGTTTTAATGAAGATAAAAGAAAACATAGGTATTGTTGGTAATGGATTTGTAGGAAGAGCAGTTCAGTTTGGATTTTCACCAAACACAGGTTGTGATGCTGAAACAAGAGTTTATGATATAGATCCTGCTAAATCAACACATACATTAGAAGAAACGGTTAATGAATCGGATTTCATATTTGTATCAGTACCAACTCCAGCAAACAATGATGGTTCTATCAATATTAACATATTAGAAAAGGCTTTAGATGATATAGATAAAGCTCATGATGGTGAAATAGAAAATGCTGTATTAATCAGATCAACTGTAGTACCTGGAACAACATGGGCATTACAGCGAAAGTATCAAGGATTGAATTTATTATTTAATCCTGAGTTTCTAACAGAAAGAAGTGCTAACTTTGATTTTATAAATCAATCTCGTTTTGTAATTGGCAGTAGTGGTCAACCATTAAATCAAGAAAGGGCTGATCAATTAGCTGAACTATTTAAAAATAGATTCGGAGTTAGTGTTTCTATATTAAATACAAATTATGAAACGGCAGAGATGGTAAAGTATATGACGAATACTTTCTTTGCCACTAAGATATCATTTTTAAATGACATGAAGTTATTAGCTGATGAGTGTAATGTGATTTGGGAAGATGCGATGGAAGGATTTTTGCGAGATGGTAGGATAGGTCATTCACATTTGAATGTGCCAGGTCATGATGGCAAGATGGGATTTGGTGGAAGTTGTTTCCCAAAAGATATTCAGGCTATGATTGAGTTTGGTGATTCACTTGGTGTTGATATGAGAGTTTTAAGAGCTGCTTGGGAGACTAATTTAAAAGTTAGACCAGAACAAGATTGGAAGGAATTAAAGGGGAGAGCCGTAGTAGATGAGGAATAAAGTAATATTAATACCAGGTGGTACTGGTGCTTTGGGGAAGACTTTAATAAAAAGATATTATAATGAAAATAAAATAATTGTAATGTCAAGAGATGAGCATAAACATTATCATCTGTTAAAGGATTATCCAAATTTAAAATCAGTTGTTGGGGATATTAGAGATAAAGATTCTGTTATGAATGCCTTGTTAAGGTTTAAACCAAATGTTGTTATTAATGCAGCTGCTTTAAAACATGTTCCTATGTGTGAGGCTAATCCATATGAGAGTGTGAAGACTAATATAGTTGGTCACCAAAATGTAATAGAATGTATAAATTTATATGGTAAATTAGAGACATTGATTTTTGTATCAACTGATAAGGCCTGTAAACCAATGAATGTTTATGGTATGTGTAAAGCTATTAGTGAACAATTATATGTTGGATACTCTAAGGAGCAAAGTAAAACCAAAGTTGTAATGGTTAGATATGGTAATGTACTAGAATCTACTGGCTCTGTGATACCATTTTTCAAGAGTATTTTAGAGGAAAGGGTGATGGATTATATACCAATAACACATTTTGATATGACTAGATTTTTATTGACATTGGAACAGGCAACTGATTTGATTCAATGGGCTTATGATCATAAAAATTCACATGGTAAGATTGCCGTACCTAAAGTTAAATCACTTAAAGTTGTTGATATTGCTGAAGCTTTAGTTAAGTTTTATAAACCTACCAATGGTTGGTATGAGGGATTGAAAGAAATTGGTATAAGAGATGGTGAAAAACTACACGAAGAAATGGTTTCTCATGAAGAGTGGATGAGATGTGAAGAATCTGAAAATCATTTTCTAATAGGTCAGACTAATATTAGAAAAGATCAAAAATCATTTAACTCACTTGATTATCTAATGGATAGTTCTGAGGCTTATGATTTTTTAAAACAAAGTGGGGTGATATATTGAAAATATTAGTATTAGGTCACACGGGTATGCTAGGTCATACGGTATTAAAATATTTAAGTAAACAAAATAATACTGTTAAGACAACGGATCATAGATGGTCTGATGAAGGATTTGTAAGAGATTTGATAAGTTTCAATGGGGAATTTATTATAAATTGTATAGGTAGTATACCACAAAGAACCGATGACTTTGTAATTAATTATGACTTACCTATATGGTTAGATAAAAATACTAAATGTAATATAATACATCCAGGTACAGATTGTGAAATGGATGATGATTACTACGGTATTTCAAAAAAGAATGCTTCGGATTATATAAAAATAGATGGTAAGAGGACTAAAATAATTAAAACATCTATAATAGGGCATGAATTGAAATCATCATATGGTTTATTAGAATGGTTTTTAGGAAGTAAAGATAAGGTGTTTGGATATAATAAATTTTATTGGAATGGAAATACTACTTTGGAGTGGGCTAAAGTCTGTGAGGAGTTGATGTTAAAATGGAATGATTATGATGTTGAACACACTATAACTTCTGAGTGTGTTTCTAAATATCACTTATTAAAAAAGATATCAAAAGTTTACAATAAAGAAATATTGATAAGTAAAAATAGTGATGTTGAAGCTAATAAATGTTTAAAGGGTGAGATGAGAAATTCAATTGATATTCAATTACAAGAGTTAAAGTATTTTTATGATAATTGATGTCAACCCAGAGTTTGGTTATGAGATAGCAATATCCATACCATATGCTTATTGGTTACATAAAAACGATCAATTAGATGGTGTTGTGACTTGTAAGGGTATGAAACCATTTTATTATTTCTGTGATAATGTTGAAGAAAAATATGATACTAGAAATATTGATAATACTAATAATGGAGTGCAAAAATTACCAAATACTTGGATACATCACAACACAATGCCACATTTTGGAAAAACCTATGGGGAATTAACAGAGGAAGAAAAAGCAAAAGCACATGCTTGGTTAGATTATTCGAAATGGGAATGTCCACCTTTTAAAGATTATTATTTAGATGATGATTTAAATTTACCAGATAAGTATGTTGTGATATCTAATAGTTACAATTTAGAACATGGTGATCCACCAGTTGGTTACTTTGATATAAAGTGTTTGTATGATATATTTAATTATCTAACTGAAAAAGGATATTCGGTAATATACAAAAGACCAAAGAATACAGAGTTTGTTACAGATATGAACGAATGGAGAGGTAGAGACATATCAGCTGGTATAGAAGGTCATGGTATAATGACAGATTTTGAATTAACCAATCATTATAAGAATGTTCTTTTGATGGATGATATAATAAGCGAATCAGGTTTAACATATAATGAAGCACAACTAAAGATATATGCTAAGTCATCTGGTTTTATGTCAAGGGGTGGTGGTTCAAGTATACTTTGTGCTTGTTTTGGTAAACCTGTTATCATATACATAAATGCTTCAGGTGATAAAAGACCAGGTTATTTTGATGAAAATTCTTATTTTAGAAAACTTACTGGTTCACCGATATATCCTGTTATAGATTTAAAAAAAGATATATTGGATAGGGGTTATAGAGATTATAGTGAAATTTACAAAAATATGAGGAGTGTATTTTAATGCATGTTCATTTTTCAATAGATGATGTTTTTGAATCTCTGATGAGTGATTCAAATGATGTAACCAAATTCATAAATGATTTAGGTTGTCCTGTTGATTTATATTGTTTTTATCAGCAAGGAGATTTAAATTTATCTCATGTTTCAAATAATTATTTCAAAGATAATACATATATTAAATTTGGTGCACATGGTTTAGATAAAAATACACCACCACATTCACAAATTCCACACGAACAAAAGAAAGTCTTTGATAAAATATATTCAGATTTTAATCGGTTGGGTTTTCCATATAGCAATCAAGTTAGATTACATGAATTTTCTGAATCATATGAGCTTTCTGAATATTTTAAAAATATCGGAGTTGATAGAATATTTACAACAGACAAAGATGATTTACTGTGGAGAATACCCAGTCATTTTAAACTTTTGATGAATAGACATGGTTATTGTGATTATAACGGAATTAGATTTGTACAGACAAATATTCGTATAGAAAATCTTATAGGTGAAGACAAAGACAAGATTAAAAATATGTTGGATATTATTTATTCCACAAAAGAATATCCAAATGTAATGACACATGAGTATGAACTATATAGACCAGAGGTTAGAGAGATGTCAAAATTTGTAATGGATTATTTAATTGAAAAGGAGTATTACGCATGAGTAAAGAAAAGAAAGAGTGTAAAGACTTTAAAGATAATATAGATGGACTTACCAACAGGTTGGCTATAAACAATGGCTATGGTAATAATGATCTACAATCATGGCTTATAGAAAGATTGGATATAAGGGAACGGGATGATGTGTTAGATATCGGTTGTGGTGATGGTAGACATTTAAAAGAGATATCTTCTTTAACAAATGGTAACTGTGTAGGAATCGATTATGATGAGAAAATGATTGGAAAATCAAAAGTAAATGTAGCTGATAATTTAACTTATCATCATTTCAGTATGGATGAGATAAATACTCCATCAGCTTTAATTGGTGCTGCTAAATTTGATACGATTTATTCTCTGTATGCCTTTTATTATTCAAAAAATTCTATTGCTTTATTAGACTTATTAAAAGAGAGACTTAAACTTGGTGGTAGTATTTCGATAGTAGGACCACATGGTGAAAATAATAAGGGTTGGTTTGAATTTTTAGATCAATTCATACAGTTAGATGAATCTATAGTTAATTCATCATATTCCTTTATGGATGATATTAAGAAATATGCTTATAAAAATTTTCAACATGTCACAACTGATAATTTTATAAACACAATAACTTTACCAACATATTCAGATTTAAAACAATATTGGGAATCTAATATTTACTATGATTCAAAATATGATGCTAAGTTTGAAGAATTAGCAAAACAACATTATGATTCCGAGGGTAAGTTCAGTTATAATAAAGTTGCTAAAATGATAATCATGAGTAATCCAAGTGATAAATAAGAAACTAGATTATAACACGGAGTTGATGTTAATTACTATGGAAGAGTGTGGTGAGTTAATTGAGGCTTGTTCTAAAACTATTCGCTGTGAAGATTATATAGACGATGCGAAAATGATAGAAGAAGTTGGCGATGTTTTGCTTATGATAGAATTGATAGTAAAGAATGGTCTGATTAAACAAGAAGACATAGATGCTCGTAAAAAAGTAAAACTAGAAAAACTAAAAAAATGGAGTAATTTAATATCATGAGTGACAGAGTAATAAGTTTCATCCAACCCTCGCGTAATAATTTACGCTACTTACAATGGAGTTACAATAGTATTCGTAAGAACTTAGGATACAGACACGAGATATGTTGGGCTGATGATTTCTCTGATGATGGTACATGGGAATGGATGAATGAGATAGTAAAGAAAGATAAGAATGTAAAGATACATAGGAATGAAGGACCTACAAGATTAGGACACACCATTCTATATGATACACTGGTAGATATGGCAACAAGTGATATCGTTATGATTTACCACGCCGATATGTACGCCTGTCCTAACTTAGATACAGAGATACTTAAACATTTAGAACGAGGTAAGGTAGTAAGTGCTACAAGAATAGAACCACCATTACATCCCGATGGTCCTGAAAAGATATTAGAAGATTTTGGTATAGAACCAGAGGAATTTAAAGAACAAGATTTACTAAGTTTTGTTGATGAAATACAGAGTGGTAATGGTTTGTTATACGGTCCTTTAGCATTAAAACAAGAAACATCAAATGGTATCTTTGCTCCGTGGGCTATGTACAAGGAAGACTTTCTTGCCATAGGTGGACACGATCCGTTGTATGCTCCACAGAGTAAAGAAGATTCAGATATATTCAATAGGTTCGTATTAGCTGGGTATGATTTAAAACAGACTTGGAAGGGTTTTGTATATCACATGACCTGCCGTGGTAGTAGATTTGCTGATGGAGCACAACGAAACCCTGATGGTCAAGTCTTCATGAAGAATAGAGAAACAGATGAATGGTTGAAACAAAATGAAAGATCAACCCGTAACTTTATTCGTAAGTGGGGGCATTTTGTCAAGCATAATGACATGATGATGCCAATAATACCACCGAAGTACAATATAGGATTTGTAGTTGAAAATTGTGGTTACGATGCTCTAAGATCATTAGAACCGTGGTGTAGTGATATTTATGGTGATTTTGTAGGACATAAGGGATTTCATGTTAACAAATATATTGAAGAAGAACAACCTGATACTGATTTTAAACTAAGCAAAAGAATACATTCACAACACATGAATCCATCAAACGATATCGTGGTTCACATTGATTGCTCTAAGTTAAACCAACAAAACTTTCAGATATTAACACAATTGTCGGAGATATTACAAGATTCAGGTGAAATAGGTGAGTTAGAATTGGATATATTTAGTATAAAGGTTAATAATCTAAACACATATGAAAAAGAATTAGTCGTTTGTAAGACTAAGTGATATTTATATATACATAGGAGTTATATAATGGAAAACAAATTAGGTTCATATATTACCAATTTAATGACAACAGTAATAGACACGGATTTGCCTAAGTTCGTTAGAACATTGGCATTTGATGAGCTAAAGAAATTACACGAGGATACTGGTAGATTTATCTTTGATCATATTGATGATATAGAAGAATTACCAGAACATGAAGAAAATATCAACCAAATAGAAATGGAGTTATAAATGACAAATGAACAACTAGAAGAACTACAGAATATTAGAAATGCTGTAGATGATTTATATAAGAAATTAGATATTGAATTATATAAGAAAAACGATGCTGTTAAAGTAAATTACACAAAAATTAGACCATCGAGTTTAGTTACGGATAACTTGCGGTACATCGCACAGAAACTTAATTTATTACAAGAAGCTGGAGAATAACATGGCAAACAATAATCATGCTCAAGATAGATACGATCCACCAGGTGTGGGTAGTGATTTTGAACAACAGGTATATGGTGATGTGGTAAAGGGTGAGATATTTAGGTTAGATCCTAAGAACTCTTCTAAGAGCTATCGTAAGATAGATGAAACCATATGCCATGATATTACAGAAAATCTAACGACAAGATTCAATATGGATTTAAAGGTGTATGTCAAGTCGTAGTTTCGAAAAACCAATACGGATTCCTGGAAAACAGATAGCAATCACCAAGAAGATGATTGAGGATTCACAATCCGTGACTAAATCTAATAGTGCAGCTGCTCGTTGGTTGGGTGTACATTATTTAACTTATCGTAAGTATGCTAAGATATATGGTCTATGGGAACAACATTTGAATCCAGAGGGCATTGGTATCAAAAAGGGTTATGGTAAGTATAGAAAACCACTTGATGAACTATTAAGTAAGAAAGATCGAAAGGTTAGATTAGGATTAGGCTATTTAAAGAATAGGTTGGTCGATGAAGGTTGGGTTCAAGAAGAGTGCAACTCTTGTAATTATAACGAAGTTGTACTTGGTAAAGACAGAGTTCTATTGAGGATTGACTTTATAGATGGGAATAGAGATAATCATTCAATAGATAATTTAAGATTACTCTGCCCCAATTGTTATTTTTCATTTAATGGGCATTTCCCATCATCGGGTAATTATTGATGAAAGGTAAACTTAAAGAAGATCATTATACTGTAGATGGTGCTTTATACAAAGATGATAAAGTTACGGTTCATATTATTGATCAGGATACAAAGAAGTATCGAGTAGAAACTAAATTAGGTAAAGTATTTACAATACCACAGAGTAAAATATTGCTTGACAAATAGGTATTTTCTATGTAAATTAGTTGTATGAAAAATATAATTAATTGTTTAGTAAATCATAATGAAGTAATCAACAAAAAACTTAAAGAGGTATCAGTTGAAGAAGGACTGGCTATTGCAGAAGAACTATTTCAGATACTTAACAAAAGAGGGGACGGTATTGGGTTGGCAGCTAATCAAGTGGGAATTGATGCATCTGTGGCCGTTGTCAATGTTCGTGAACCTGTGGTACTCATCAACCCTAAGATTATTGATACGAGTGATGAAATTAGTTATTACGAAGGGTGTTTAAGTTTTCCTGGTCATGGAATACGAACTCAAAGATATAAGAATATAATTGTCCAATCTGCGGATAGTGAGAGTCAGTATTACTTTAGTGGTGCTGAGTCTGCTAAGGATGCCAAGGGTTCTTGGGAAACTGCTAAAAAACACGATACCGAACAAAGACTATTAGAAGCAATCTGTGTTCAACATGAGATTGACCATCTAAATGGTAAAACAATGCACGATAGAGAAATGAAATTAGAACCAACTAAGGTAGAGAAAAAAATTGGTCGTAATGAACTTGTTACAATCAAAAAAGGTGACGCAGTTAAAGTATTGAAATATAAAAAAGCAGAAAAGTTTTTAAAACAAGATTGGATTTTACAATAAAAAAAGGAGTATGAAATGGCTATGTTTGCAATAATGTTTTTGATGTTTGTGGCAATAATATTTATGATCGAGGGGGCTGATATTAAAAAAGAAAAGAAAGAGAGGTTTGGTAAATGAAAAAAACAACACTTACTGTAATTCATATATTAGTAGTTATTTTAGCATTTGTTTTAGGTAGTAAGCTACACGGTCAGAATCTTAACTATTATGTTAGTTCAGATTTTGAACTTAAAGGTCATCCACCAGAGTTAGTTCCTTATCAGATAGTACCATTAGATCCTGTACCTGATTGTAGGTTAGAAATGGGTATAGAATTAATATATCCACAGAGTATTATGAATATGTCAGAGCCACAAAAAGAGGAAACATTGGAAATTATTTATAAACGAGTAGCATTTGAAATATCCAATCCCGATAAATCTGCTGGACTATTTCAAGTTGATGGTAGAATGTATCATTTAATAAGAATACCTTATACAGGTGCTTCTAACTTTTGGGGTTGGGAATGAACAAATGGGATAAAGTGGAGAAGAGTAGAAGAACGGCAAATGAAAATGATATTTTTGTGGAATATTTAAAAATTGCTTGCTTTTTAATCTTAGGATCATTATATTTTTACTACATAATATTAGGTAAATGATTAAACAAACTGATACTATGAATCTCTTTGAGATATATGCTTATATTAATAAGTTAGAGAGAAGAATTAAACGATTAGAAGCTAAATTAAAATATAGGAAAAAGAAATAATGCAAACATTTTTACCTTATGAATCATTTAGAGAATCTGCTAAAGTATTAGACTGGCGTAGGTTAGGTAAACAAAGAGTTGAAGGTATGCAAATCATTAATGCTATTGAAGGTAAACCTCGTAAAGATGGTAAGCCTTACAAGGGTTGGTTAAATCATCCAGCAACAGTTATGTGGAGACCATATTTAAATGCTCTTAAACATTACACCAATGTAATTATTACAGAGTGGATTGATCGTGGATACAATAATAATATGGAATTCTATGACTTTAATAATATGATTAAACCACATTGGATTGGTAAAAAAGAATTTCATTCATCACATCGTGCTAACTTACTGCGTAAAGACTATGAATATTATTCACAATTTAAATGGACAGAAAATCCTGAGTCTCCATATGTATGGCACGATGATAAGAATTTATGGTACGAACAACATGTTGGTACTGGAATAAGATTATATATTTAACATAGGAGAAGGTAATGAGTAAATTCATGAATGCAATCGAGACATTAAAGAGATGGATTGGATTGGATAAGAGAAGTGGTGACGAGAGAAGGATTAAGAAACCACGAAAGAGAAAGTATGAGAAAAGAGTGGCTGGTAAGTCATCAGATAGGAGAAAATAATGAATACAATATATAAAATAATAATAGGAATGGTGTTGATGGTATCAACTGCATATTCACAAACTGATATTAGTTTTAAGTTTGGATTACCACTTTCTTCAGCACAACTGTTACTGAAAGAAAAAAATATTGCTGGTAAGACAATAGTACCTACAATTAGAACTGGATATTTTCACATAGGTATATCAGGTGAAGAGGAATCAATAGGAGCACATATATTTGTTCCGAGTGTTGGTCTAAGAACTGGTCATAAAAAAGTTACTGATTTAAGAAGGTATTGGTTGGCTGATGTTTTTACTGTAGTTCCAATTTTTACTGGTACAGATAAAAAACAAATAAAAGAAGAATGGGATGAACAGTTTGATTTGATTTTAGGTTTAATTGGTGGGTATGGTGTAGAGTATTTTCTTTCCGAACAATTTTCCATAGGTGGCGAAGCCTCAATGAATCTTGTAATGAATAGTTGGAAAAATGAATATGAAGAACAAATTGATTGGAATGAATATAGAGAAGTTTCAGAAGATTGGAGATTATCTGCTGGTGCAGTTTTTACACAATTCACATTAAATTATTATTTTGATTAGGAGAAAGTAATGGAATTTAATATATGGTTAGTTTCAACAATAATAGTTACGATTGCAATAGCAGTTGTAATTTTAAAAAAGAGAAGTAAATAATGTTAGACAGTTTATTAGCTGGTGTAATGCTATTCAGTTCATTTGCCGTTAGGACACCAAATACACAGCCTAATCCCGATGACTATGAGGTGAGCGTTGGATTCAGTAACGACCACTATTATGTCAATCGTCAATGGGAAAGAGAGCTCGGTGAGAAATACATCGATGATCTGTTTTGGGCTAAGTTCGATAATGGGGTGTATTTCAAACCAGAGTATATGGATAAACAAAGTCAAAGTGTTAAGTATCTGAAACTCGATTGGCGTAGGAGTTGGAAAGGTTTAAGTGCTGGACTAACCACACGATCCACAACAGATGAGTTGAATGAGTACGATACCTTTGTCTCTGTTGGGTGGAACAAAAAGAAAACATACTTAGAGAAGGTAGATGTGGAACTTTCTTTTGATGGTTATGCTCCACCAGAACAAGACCTTGAATATGAGAACAAATTTAAAATCAGTTGGAAAGTAACGGATAAGGTTAGAATATATAATCTTGGACAGATATCCAAACTTAAAGGCAAAGACTTCTACAAGGCTAAAATCGGTGTAGAAGTGTCTTTATAGATATTTATTAGAGTATAATGGAGATAAATGATCATGAGTATATGGGCAAATGAAAGAACAGAGATAGCAACTTGGCTATCAGGTTATCTAAATATGGTTAAGACCTGGGTAGATAAGATTCTTGACAATGAACATTACGATGTTGATAAGAATAAAATCATTGGTTTAATCGATGAATGGATTTTGTGGTTAGAAGATACTAAACTCAAAATCATGAAGATGAAGGATGTTGATCCCACACCAGCACCAGAACCAGAACCAATTATAACGGAAGAGATAAACGAAGAAAATGCTTGACTTAAACCTACGATCATCAGTATATTTAACTCTAATTAAGGAGTTGTATATGAAGAATTTGTTGATAATCGTAGGTTTATTTTTAATAGGATGTGAGGACACACGAGAACCTGATTGTGGTTCATGTGGGTTAGATGTATATGCTGTAAATCTACATGAGGTAGAAACTGGTAGATACATTTTAGAATATAATCAAGATTTAGCACAGACATACACAATGTTAGGTGCTGAAACCGAATGTGGTTGGTCACAACATCTACAATGGGATACTGATTACCAATATCTAATAGAAACTGATTGGGTAAGTTTGGTTAATCCAGCATCTATGACAGATGACGAAGGAAATGCTAAGGTTATGTTTGGAGCATGGGAGCCGTTTATAGGATACACGGTTACTGTCTATTGTGGTTACACAGATTTATGTGGAGTTCATCACACCGATTCACTTAAAATAACAATAGTAAATGAGGAATAAAATATGGATACTGAATTTGTATTAGTCGATAAATATGATAACATCAGAAACAGAGCAACATTATCTGATTCAGTTGGTATAAGTGGTGCTAAAACTTATTTTATGAAGAGAAAGCAAATAGATGAAGAAGGTTTTGATCAGGTGTGGAAAGTTATGACTATAAATGAGTGGGATAAAATACACAGACAGGGATTACATGACAGACAAATAGAATGGTGGAAGGAAGAAGATGGTTATCTTGACGGAGAGATGTCATAAGTGAATGTCATTTTGACATACAAAGATTTGTGGTATAGTTGTTGTATATTATATAGTAAGACCATCGCCAAATGAATGGGATGGAAAGTAAGTTAGACGAAAGTTAACAACAGGAGAATACAATGACTAAACTAATGTTCAACACAAGTAATGTTCCTTTTATCGATAGGGACGAATTCATAACACCATTTGATAGGTTATTCGATCAAATAATAGATAAACATTATCCAGAGGTTACAGATCAAATCGGAGTTAAACCATATCAAGGATCAGCATATCCGAAAGTCAATGTCTATGAGTATGATGACAAAGTAGGTATTGTTGCTGAGATTCCAGGATTGACAAAGAAGCAACTAAATGTAGAGGTAGAAGATAATGTATTGACTATCTCAGGTGATAAACACGGCATTTGGGAAGAAGATGGAGCTAAAGTTATCAGACGAGAACTAAAGGCATCATCGTTCAAGCGATCTTTTCAACTCGGAGAGTTACTAGATGGAGAGTCTGTGGATGCCAATTTCAAGGATGGTATATTATCTATTGAGATTCCTAAGACCGAACCAGTTGTGCCTAAGAAACATTCAATCAAGATTGGATGAAAAAAATCATCGCTATAAACGATGATCGTTATATGATTCTTGGAACGGCATCGGTGGATTGTGGAAGGACTACAGATCAATTGAAGTCTCAATATAATTTAGCTGATGCCGTTCTCAAGAACGGAAATGAGTATTATATCTGTATGAAAATAATTAACGCGGAATTTGAAGAAATTGCTTGACTTATATAGTTATTAATGACTATATTAAGGTGAGTGAAATGAAGTACAAACAAACACATGAATACAAAGAAAAAGGAGTTCGTTATATGAGATGTCAACAAGGATGTTGTTATATCAGCGTAGGAGAAAACGCAACAGCAGTTAGATGTAGTCGAGAAATTAATGCTGTACTTGCTAAAATGTTTCCAGAAAAACCCAAGAGAGTCAGAACAGGTCGCCCATCTGGGTGGCACTTCATGGGTGAGTTCGTGGATAAAGATGGTACGGTTTTCCACAAAGGTGTGAAACAACCTAAGTTATTCGGTACACTACCAGCAACTGAGGTTAAACCTAAGAGAATGGTTAAGCGTAGATCACAAGAAGAAATTCTATTGGCTCGTGAGGCTGAAAAGAAAGCTGTCTTAAAAAAGGAATTTAAGAAACAGAAAGATTTTTTAAATCACAGAATGTAGGAGAGGTTAAATGGGTAAACAGGTTTATAAACATGGGTATAGCTGTAAGTTAGATAGAGTCGTAGATGGAGATACATGTGACGCTATGATTGACTTAGGGTTTAATACATGGGTTCATGCTAGGATTAGATTTTATGGTGTGGATACATGGGAGTCAAGAACAAGAGACCTTGAAGAAAAGAAGAAAGGTTTAGAAGCGAAAGCTTATGTGAAAGACCTGTTGGAAAATTCAGACGATGGTAAATTTAGTATTATTTCACATGGGACTGGTAAGTATGGTAGAGTCTTAGGAGAGTTATTTGTTAAAGGTCATGAGACCTCGGTAAACGAATTGCTCAAAGAGAACGGTCATGCTTACGAGTATCACGGTGAGAAGAAGAAAATATTCGGTAGTTAATTCTACTGATTGGTATACCAAAACAAACGCGTAAATAGGAGTTAATTATGAAAAGTATATTAACAGGAATACTTTCTTTATTTATCTTCTTTGGTACTGTTCCAACTGTAAATGCTATGGACATGAACATGGCTAATATGGAAGAAGTCAAGAAGAAGAAGAAGAAAGGTAAGAAGATCGGTGGTAAGAAAGGTAAGAAATCTAAGAAAGGTTTCTTCTCTAAGATATTCGGATCTAAGTAAGTACACTAATGAAAAAGCCCAACTTCTGTTGGGCTTTTTTTAATCAAAGAGGTTACATTGAAAGTTTTAGACAAAGGTTTCATTGAAGTTATAGATACATTAGGTAATGACCTAACTGTAGTTAATTCAGCAAGAGTTTCATTCGGTAAGAGAAAAGAGAAGTTCGATAAGTCAGATGAACGATTGGTTCGTTATCTTGCTAAATACAAACACTACTCTCCATTCAGACATTTACAAATACAATTTCACATCAAGGCACCAGAGTTCGTAATGAGACAATGGTACAAACATGTGGTTGGAATTGAGACCACATCCAATAGTTCAACTAAAGACCATGCTTGGAATGAGATTAGTGGTCGTTATGTAGAGGTAGAAGATTATTATATGCCTGATGTTTTTAGAAAACAATCAGAAGATAACAAACAAGCAACAGAGGGGGCAGTAGAAGACCAAGATAGTGCAAGACATCATTGGGATATGGCTATGCTTCATATGAAAAATCACTATGAAGAGTTATTAAAACAAGGTGTGGGTAAGGAGCAAGCTCGTTGTATTTTACCATTGAATCAGTATACAGAAGTCTATTGGACGGCATCATTTCAAGCCGTTATGAATTTTATTGAATTAAGAAATGAAAAGACTTCACAATGGGAGATACAACAATATGCTAAAGTTTTACTGGGTCTATTGTTTGACTCATTTCCAAAGACAACCGAGATATGGGCTGATGCTCACAATTGGAAATAAGTGCTTGACTTTTACAATAATTAATCGTATATTACAAAAAATAAACACGGAGTTATAATGTCTAAAAATGTAAAGAAACCTAAAGGTCAGTTCGACCACTACCAAACATTTGAACTTGAAGATGGAACTAAGTTCAGAGCATTGAATGAAGAACAGGCTAAGCTATATGTAGCAAAAGTCAAAACAATGGCTATGAAAAAAGTAAAGTGAAGAAATACTATTATGAAAGAAGTGGTATCCTTGAATCTAAAGTTAATATAACTTACCACGAGCTATTCTGTAAGACCGATGAAGAGCTTGATCTTTGGATTGAAGAAGTAAGGCAATACATTATAGAAGATTGGGATGAGCGTGGCATCCCACCTATGGTTGGTCAATCCATAGAGGATATCAAGAGTGGTTTTAGAAAACTTAGGGATTATAATATCCGAGGTTTCGTTGAAAAGGCTGATGATGGTAAGAGAAATGTCATTAAGAACTTTAATAAGTTTGCTAATGGCGTCAATCAATTCTTTCCAACTATGTTGAAAACTCGTATTGGTGATGTTGGTGATGTGGGTAAGAATTCCATTTACGATAGAATTAAAGAGGATGAAAATAAAGATTTATTCTACAAGGCTATGAGAAGAGGTGTTCGTAGGGATTCCATGTATAGTTTTAGTAAATCATTGTCCTTAGATCGTAAAGAGAATAAATCAGGTGGTGGCATTTATTGGGATGGTGAAGATGCTACTGATTGGTTAGGTTATTATCAAGACAATAAGTTAAAGTTTAGTAAGTTTAAACTGTGGATATCTAAATCACATCAAGAGAAATACTTTGATCAATATGTAACTATTAAAGCTGATGAGATTAGATGGGCTCATAGACAAGGATTGATTACTGATGAGATGTTGACTAATATTTGGTGTCCAACGCTAAAGAAGAAAGTGAGTCTTGAAGATTTAACTGATACCGTTATGACCAAAGGTGGTAATCTAAAGAAGAATGTTTACATGATAAGATATTATAATGTAAAGACTAGATTATTCCCACAAGCATTTCAGATATTTAGATTGAGTCTGAACTCACAACCAGCAGTTAACTTTCCACCACTTACTGCTAGACTTTTGTATGAAAAATTTACCGACCACATCGAACAAGATGAACCATTGAATATCTATGATCCGTCAAGTGGCTGGGGTGGTCGGATACTTGGTGCTATGTCTTCTAAGAAATCAATACATTATATTGGTACTGATCCTAATACAGATAACTTTATCGATGACTTAGGGATATCAAGATACGAGTATGTTGCTGATTTCTTCAACAATGAGGCATTAGAAACTAATCCATTTTGGGAAGAGAAGAAGAACACTTATCATTATTTCCAAATAGGTTCTGAACATGTTGGTGATCATCCTGACTTCCAACAATATAAGGGTAAGTTGGATATGGTGTTTACATCACCACCTTACTTTGATCGTGAACAATACTCTGAGGACGATGAGCAATCATTTAAGTCTTATCCAATGTATAGTGATTGGAGAGATAACTTTCTTAAACCAACGCTTACAAATGCTTACAATAGTTTGAGAAGTGATAGGTATCTGCTATGGAATATCGCTGACATTAAGATTGGTAAGAGTATATTTCACCCGTTGGAACAAGACTCAATTGATATCATTGAATCATTGGGTGGTGTGTATAAAGGTAAGTTGAAGATGTTGATGGCATCAATGATTGGTGTTGACCAATCCAATGTAAAGAATTGTGTTTCTGTTGGTGGTTCGCTTAGTAAATATGAACCTATCTTTATCTTCCATAAGAAGTGATAGATCCATTTGACTATGGCATAGATAATATTGATTTCAAAACCAATCTATCTAAACCAATAATAAAAGAACACGAGGGTATACAGGTTGTTCGTGATGATCTCATCGAGGGTGGAACAAAACGAAGAGCCTTTTATACCTATGTTAAATCAACTGAACATGAGGAGTTTGTCTATGCTTCACCGAGACAAGGTTATGCTCAATTATCTTTGGCATATGTCTGTAAGGACTTGGGTAGAAAGTGTACGGTTACTGTTCCACAAGGAAAGAGATATTGGTTAACAGATAAAGCAGAAGAGTTGGGTTGTAATATAATAGAAGTACCAATGGGTTTTTTAACTAACATACAGGCGAAGGCTAAGAACTATTGTTTGAAACACGAAGCACATCTGATTCCATTCGGTGGAGACCATCCGATAATCATCGAGGCTATGAGACAAACTGCCCTAAGTCTTGATGTGAATCCAACTGAGGTTTGGACAGTAATGAGTAGTGGTGTTTTGAGTCGTGGACTACAAGCGGCTTGGCCTGATGCTAAAGTATATGGTGTTAAGATAGGTCATAACACGACACCAAGAGAACAAGGTAGGGCAGAAACATTTAAATCAAAATATAAATTTCAACAAGAATGTAAAGAACCCGAAAGACCACCGTTTCAGAGTTCACTAACCTATGACTCTAAGGCTTGGACTTTTATAAAAGAACATGCCAGTGATGGAGCATTATTTTGGAATGTTGGAAAATAATGCTTGTTTTTATCAATAAAATGTATTATATTTAACTAAATTTAAACACGGAGAATAATCAAAATGAAGAACAATAAATCAGCTGAAGAGATGATATTCAAAAATTTATCATCCCAACCCTTAGATATAACTAAAGTGAAATTGAATCATGAACATATAAAGATATCTAATAATGTTCTTATGAATTACGCTCAAAGACGAATAGCGTCTAGGAAGTTGGCTAAAGAGATTATGAAGAGTTCAGAAACTTATGACTTTTGCAAAAGGGACAGAGTTGAAATCAATAAGTTAATAATGAATACTTTAAAATTCATGAACGAAACTAATATACATGCTGCTGAACACTCTCTTAGGATTGATTTAACTGATGAATCTATTATACATTGTTTCAAACATTTTGACAATCCTAATGTTGAAATTGCTGAGATTGATGATTGTTTTTTCTTTGTGAGACCTGAGGAGCAGACTAAGCCAGAGAGACAAACCGAAGTATTTCAGATGGAACACCTGTTAGATATAATAAAGGGTTCAGTAAAACCTAAAGTTACTTTTGTAGTTAAAACGGATGAGAAATACGAAAAGAAAATTTATGTTTACGATGGACAACACAGACTCTTATTGGTATTCGATTTTATATATGAGGGCTCTTCCTATAAAAAAGAGGCTTTGATAAAGGCATTTGACAAAAAGATGGATATGTGGCCTGATCCTGAAAATTGGTGTGACGAGTGGAAATGCATTTATCAGTTTGCCAAAACACTTGATAAAGATGAATTTACTTATAAGGATTTGTTAAGGTCTGTACCGGAAATAAAAGAAGTTTTTGAAGATCCCGAAAAGATGTTGGTAAAGGGTGATTTACATATGTGTGATAATAATACTGCTAATTTATTATTCAGAAAGTTAAATGAACAGGTTTCAGGTCATTCAACGACTCAGAGAGTTAAAGCTGATTTGGTTGGAACTAAATTTAGTCAGTTGATGTTTAGAACCAAGTTTAAACTAAACAAGAACTTTGAAGGTTATTTATCTGATTTAGTACCACTCATTGGTTTGTTTAATCATGGTCTTGGTGAAAATAGAAGCACATCACCTAATACTTTTGGTTATGATCTTGACAATCTTGATGATCAAAAGAGAATGAATATGGATCAGTTCTTAATATTTATATATCAAATGATGCTTTGTAGAATTGAAAAAACATCGATTTCTATACCAGACGGAGATAAATGGGCTACCAAACCAATCTACAGGTTTAATAAAAATGTAAAACTATCCGATTCAGAATTTGTCGCCGATAATGTTCATCTTGAAGGTAGTGCTTGGAGACCAACCGTTATAAATCCAAAAACTTATGATTTTTGGTTTGAGAGGTTTAAAGACCTTCAAATTGAGAATGAAGATGATTTTACCGATTATCTAAGAGATGTTCTTGAAACGGCTTTAATTGTAAATGATCAATCCTTTTCATCGGTGGCTCAAAGATGGCATGAAAAGTTGAACACTAAGAAAAAACCATTTCAAGAAGAAATAGATGCAATAGATAGACAATATCCAGGTGAGAATTGGACAAAACCATCTGTAATTGTTCCTGAAGAAATTCCTCCTCGAAGAGCAGACCTCAAATTTGCTCAAGTTTGTTTAGAACAATATAAATTTGCTAATAAAGATCAGTTCATTGTCTTACTTTCTTTTGCTCTATCTTCAAAAATGGCTAAATATGATTTGGATGATTGGTTAGTTGGTTTTGTTGAAACCATGATTTCTAATTTTCAAACTGCATTTAGTGATTCCAATGTTCAAATTAGGTGTTTTAGTTATAACTGTCGAGGCACTCGTAGAAGGGTTACTTTTCAGAAAGACGATTATGGTCACAATACTGTTTTCCCAACAATGGTTTCTGAACATTTACAGAGTGTTGATAATTCATTGTGGAAGAGGTATGAGGCTACAGAGAAATATATAAAAGAGATACTCGATCATCAGGATACCAGACTTTATAAGTGTCCACATACCTGTCAATGGGTTACTGCAGATGATTATCAGAGTCACCACCTACATTTCAGAAGTGAAGGTGATGCTAACAAGTTATTTGAGTATTGGTTTCCATTAAGTGCTAAATTCAATAATCACATATCAGATGACCATCAGAAGAATATTGTAGATGTAAAAACTGATGGTAACTTCGTAGATGCATGTAATTCTATGATGGCTATGATGAATACTAAAATAGATCAAACTTCTGATGCTCGTGAAATAATGGATTGGAATAAGAGTATTCATACTTTGAAAGATTGGAGAGATAGAGCTAAATATTATATTGAAGAAAGCAAATAGGAGTCACCAATGTCAAAACATTTTGAATATAGTGACGACCACGATGAGTATAACTGGCGTGCTTTAGTTTATCCCAATTGGACATGGCAAAAGGATTTAAAACAAGATAGTTTTTACATCATAATGTCAAATGTTTTAAAACATTTAACTAAACATAGAAAAGATACACATTTTACTGTATTGACGCCTAAGATAATGCCTAACTTTACGATGCCTAATGTAGATCAGATTCTATATGATGTTCCAATGCATCCAAATGAGATGAGACATCATTTCAACACTAGAGATATTCGTAATGTTACGAATCACAGGCATTATGATTGGGATTTTGTCTATAGTTATTTGCCAGAACACACCTTACAGTTAAAGAATCATTTCTATAACATTACCAACACAAGACCTGTATTCTTAGGTTATAGTGCTTACTTGGAAATACCTAAGACAACGCCATATGAGGCTAATGTTCTGAGAAATCATTACGCTGGTTTGATGGAAATGAATAGTTGTGGTGTTAATTCACAGGCAACCAAAGATACTGTTATGAAATATGCTCCAACTTGTTTGCCAGATAAGGATGTGAAAAAGCTAGAGAATATATTAGAACCACTTCCAAGAGGTTGGGATAATGTGAGGGGTAAGAGGCATCGACCAGATGAGAACGATAAGATTATTGTTTGGAATCATAGACCAGATGGTTACAAAGGATATCCCTGGTTTTTAAAACAAATGGATGAGTTAAGAGAGCATAGACAAGACTTTAAGGTTTGGGTGCCTCTGTCCAACTCACCAGATAGGGACTATATTTATACCGATGGATTTGACCGAAAGAAATATTTTACTGAGTTATCCAAATGTTGGGTTGGAGTGTGTGGTGAGTCTCAGCATACTGGTTGGGCTAACTCTGCTTCTGATGGTATGGCAGTTGGTGTGCCTTATATATTTTATGATGCTGATTATTACGAACAATATGCTAAGGGTGCTGGAATATACTATAAAACGAATGAGGACTTTCAAAAACATATGAATAATATTTTAGATCAAAGTCCTTTGAGATTTGCTTATTCCCATAAATCAAAGAATCTAGCCAAAAAGAACTCTTGGTCTAATGTGATAAGACAATATGATGGGCATTTTATGAATGCACAAAAACAAATGAAGGTCGTGAGCAAAACTGAAACATATGATAGGATAGTAGCATTTATACATGAGTATAAATATGTGACTAAGTATGATATTATCAGTTATTTAAAATGGGGTAAGGGTATACCATTCACACCTTATAGAAATAGATTAAGAAAAGAAAAAAAGATAAAGCTAACTAAAATAGGTTATATGTCAGAAAATGCTTGATATTTTAGTTTATTTGTCGTATATTATTAACAATATTATGGAGTGAAGATGTTAAAAGAATTGACACCAGAACAATTACAACACAATTGGAACAACCTAAGATATTTGGTTGATGTTAACTTCTCTGGTGATAGGCTAGAGGGATTGAATGAAATGTATGACTACTTTGAGGAGAGAATGATGTTCGCACCTGCTAGTGGTAAGGAACATTTTCACAACGCACATGCCGGTGGATATGTAGAACATGTTATTCATGTCACTCTATCAGCACTAAAGATGAAAGAGGTGTGGGAGAGAAGTGGAGCTACAATTGACTTTACAGATGAAGAGCTGGTATTTGCTGCTCTACACCATGACTTAGGTAAGGTCGGTGATTTGGCTGAGGATTACTACACACCAAATGATTCAGATTGGCACAGAAAGAACCAGGGTATGATATACAGACATAATGATAAGCTAGAGTTTATGACCGTAACTGATAGAGCATTGTGGTTGCTTCAACACTTTGGTGTTAAGATGACCAACAATGAGTACATTGGGTTGAGGTTGACAGATGGATTGTATGAAGAGGCTAACAAGTCTTATTACATTGGTTACATGCCACATAAACAACTGAGGACTAATATTGCTTATGTGTTACATCAGGCAGATATGATGGCAACTCACATTGAATATGATATGTGGAAACGAGGGGATTACATGCCAAAACCTAAGAAGGAGAAGGTGGAACAATCTAATAAAGCCAACAAGGCATTTAAAGAGTTATTTGGAGAATAATATGAAGTGTTGGCATTGTGGAAATGATTTAATATGGGGTGGAGATCATACCTATGAGGAATATGGTTTAGATGGTGATGGTATCGTATCTAACTTATCTTGCTCAAAGTGTCCAGCAGAGGTATTGGTTTATTTACCAGATGAGAATGAGGATGAGGAAGAATAGATGTCTAAAGATCCATTTGAACAATTGATGATGAACATTAAGGGTAATGCCTCACTCAGACCAAGAAGAAGAACGGTTAAATTAGATGAGACTGGTAAAAATGGTACTGCGGCCATACCTTATGAAGAAACAGAAATAACGATTACAGTTCAAGATTTAAAAAATCAATATGACAAACAAAATGGTAGATGTTATTGGATGGATTATAAATTAAATCCTAATGATATATTTGAATCAAGAAATAATGCTGCTATGAGTTGTGATAGGTTGGATAATGATAAGGGATATATAAGGGGTAACTTTGTCATCACCACTAGATTTGCTAATTTAGGAAAGAGGACTATGTCTAATCGTAAATTTAGAATTTTTATGGAGCGGTGGAAATCAGATGTTAGAAATGAAGTTAGAGAAGATTCAATAGAGAGGTTTTTTTAATGTATTTAGAATATTTTGACAAGTTCCTATATCAAGAACCATATCTTCATATTGATGAAACCGAGTGGTCTTATATCAAGGAGACATTTGAGAAGGATGATGTGAAGGAAAGTCTGGCAAAAGTAGCCATGACTTATCCACCACCATATATGGATATATCAAAGAGAGATTGTCGTAGGGATTATAGAAAATTAAAATCTACTTGGCATTATGATTTTTTATCAGAAGGTGAGTGGTTTGCTAGAAGTGAAGAGGGATATGATTGGCCTATCAGTTACAAGGGTTCACAATGGTATATCAAGAGAAATAATACTGGCAATAAGTCAAGTAACTACTTTCAACAAGAGAACAGATGGTCAGTAGATGGAACGATATCACCAGGTCCTCTGAGAACTTGGGGTGAGCTAAAGTTTATGACATCTTTAATGGGTGCGGCTTATTCATTGAAATTAGATAGAATAGATAAGTCTTTACTGAGAACTATGTTAGGTTTGAGAAAATATATCTGTAGTCAGTTTAAACCAAATGCCGCTAAAACACTATATGAGATGTTTCATTCAAAGAATGTATTAGATTTTTCAATGGGTTGGGGTGATAGATTGGCTGGATTTTATGCCAGTCAAAATACAGAATTATATGTGGGTATTGATCCGAGGGCGGAAAACCATCCCATTTATAAAGAACAGTCAGAATACTACGAGTTACATAAAACATTCTTTGAAAACAAGAAAGAAGTAGAGTTTCATATTGATGCTGCTGAGGATTTTGACTTTGATTTATATGAGGATACATTTGATATCATATTTACATCACCACCTTATTTTAATGTCGAGCGATATAGTTATGAAGATAATCAAAGTTGGGTTAGGTATAAGAACATAGACCTTTGGAACAGAAATTTCCTACAGGCATCAATAGAAAATATGTGGAAATCTTTGCGTAGTGGTGGAAAGTTATGTGTGAATATTGCTGATGTCAACGCTGGTAGTCAAGGTATGAAGAAAAAGGGTTGGTTGAAAATATGTGATCCCATGAATGATTTCATAGAGACATTTAGAGATTCGGATTACTTAGGTTGTATTGGTATGGAGATGGCTACAAGACCAAACTCTATTGGAGCTGGTACAGGTGTTGAAACCGAAGAAAGTAATAGAAAACCTGAGATGATAAAACAAAGGAGTGGTAAGTTTGCTGAACCAATATGGATATGGGAAAAGAAGTAGAAGAAATATTTAAAAAGTTTTATAACATGGAGCCGTATCTTTCCATTGACGAGAAAGAGTGGCAACATATTATTACAAATTATGAGAAAGACGAGGTGGTGGATGAGTTGGCTAAATGCTTACATACTTATCCATGTCCTATACCAGAGATTACAGAGAAAGAGGCATTGAAGAGTTTAAATAAACTAAAGGGTGTTCAATGGCATGATCTGATGTTTCATGATGGTTGGTTTCCACGAAACGAAAGGAAATCAAAGTGGCCTTTAGGTGATTCTTATTTCAAACGAGATAACTCTGGTAATAATGCTTCCAATGGATTTCATATTCATAATAGATGGAAAGTTGATTGGACAAGAACACCAAGTGGGTGGAGAACATGGCAGACTGTCAAGGGTATTAAGACAATCGTTAGAGCCTTTTGGAGTTTGGAAAAGGTATTGACAAAGGTAGACTTACAGAGTATTAGGATGGCAACTACATTGAGGAAGTATGTTGCTTCACAATTCAAACCAAGTATTGCTAAAGCATTCTATGACTATTATGCTAGTGAGAGTGTGTTGGACTTTAGTGCTGGTTGGGGTGATAGGTTGGCTGGTTTTTATTGTGGCACTACTACTAAACATTATGTTGGTATTGACCCGAACACTAATAATCACCCTGGATATAAGAAACAAGTTGAGTTTTATAAAAAACATCAAACTTGGTTTGAAGAAGAGAAGAAAGTAGATTTGATTTGTAGTCCAGCAGAAGATGTGGATTATAGTAAATATAATGAACACTTTGACATGGTGTTTACATCACCACCATATTTTGATGTCGAAAGGTATAGTGATGCTGATACCCAAAGTTGGGTAAGGTATAAGAATATTGATAGTTGGAATAAGAACTTCTTACATAAAACATTAGGAAAGATAATACCAGCCATTAGAAGAAGAGGAAGACTTGCCATTAATATCGCTGATGTATATGATGCTAAATCTAAAGACTACTTTGATATATGTAATCCAATGAATGAATTCATAGAATCACAAGGAATGAAATACGATACTTGTATGGGTATGCAAATGACCAAACGATTCAATTCAGGTGGAGCTGGTAATGCCAAGAGTGAATACTTTGAAGAACATCTAAGAGAAAAAACCAAAGACACAAAGGATGTGGCATTTGGTGAACCAATTTGGATATGGGAGAAGAAATGAGTAAATACAACAAACCGTTGGACAGAAACTATTTCAAGAAAAAGAAAGATCCCAAGTGGGATGCTAAAAAGAAGATAACTAAGTGTTGTGGACAAGACATAGATCATGAAGTTCTGAATGTATTTAAAAAGAATGAATGGGAATTAATCGAGGAGCATATCAGACAACATCTACATGACTATTCTAATTGTGAGACAATGACTCCAATATCTTGTGAGAAATGTGGTAGGCTGTTGGAATACTCATGTACATTGAATGAAAACACTTGGAAACCTGGATATCTAAGAAGGTAATAAGTAAAATACTTATATAAGTGAATGATATATTATTACTTAAAAAACTTAAATCCGAGTATCAGTATCTAAAAGCTGAAAAGGAATTACAACAAGATATTTACGATAAGGCTGTAATGGACTTCCATGAGCATTTTGCTAAAAAGACCAAGCCACCGGCACCTCAACCACATAAGAGTAAATCCAAACCAAAGAAGATAAGACCTCGTAAGCTAAGCAAACTATACAAAAAGTTAGCACAAAAGATACATCCTGATAAGAAATATGGTGACAAGAATGATTTCTCTGAATTAAAACGAAGTGTTGACGAAAATGATATGGAGACTTTGGTTGATTTGGCTACTGATTATAATGTTGACATAGAAGAGGATATTGATAGAGTTGATTTCTATGAGAGTAGAATAGATATATTGAAAGATAAATTGAAATGGTATGGTAAGACATTGGTAATGCAGTGGTTTAATATGAATGATAACTCTAAAGTACAACACGAACAGAAGATAATTGATATATTGAATAAGGGATGACAATCTAATTTATATTTATATACGATGGAATTACCAAGTTCAATTATGGAACTGGTTATATGGCTTTTTTATATAGGATTATTTTTATTAATTTGGAAAACATGGTGGGATATGTCATGAATCAACAAGACCGTAAAGAATTTGAAATAGTACATTTAAAGATAGATGATCTGAGAAATGACATCGTAGAATTGAAGGAATCAATGAAAGAGGCTCATGGTAAAACCGATGAGTCTTTGAAGTTTATAAAAGAAAATTTATTTGATCCAAATCAAGGGTTATGGGCTGAAACAAAACTAAACACACAATTCAGAGACTCAGCTAATAAGTGGAGAGGAATGATCGGTATGGGATTTGTTGCTCTATTGATTGAGCGTGTGTATAACCTTTTAATTGGGAGTTAATTATGAATTCACCATTATCAAAATTAGTAAATTGGCAATTATCAAGTGGTCAACTTGATCATTGGACTTCGTATCATATAGCAGCAGGTCTGTTTATTGCTAAAGTAGCACAATGGTTAGGAGCAACTGATTTATGGGCTGTTCTATCGGTAGTTATCATAGGAATAGCTTGGGAAATATTTGAGTATTTTGTAGAGGGAACGGAAGAAACCTACGGAACTAAAAAGAAATGGGCGTATAATACAGCATCCGACCTAATAGTGGAGATTGGTGCTGCTTGGTGGATGGTATTATAACGCCTCACCAAATTAACAGGAGAGATAACATGTGTGCTTGTGATAAATGTAAATGTGAGGAAAAATGTGCTTGCGAATGTTGTTGTAATTAGTTAAATTAAAGGGTTATGAAATACTTCTTATTGTTATTATTGCTCGCTGGGTGTACAAACTCACCCAGTGGTGCCTTTGAAACCAAAACTACCATTTACTATCTGGATAACAAGTTTCATGAAGATATACCAGAGGAATATATATTTAAAACTTGGGGTTATAGAATTACTGATGCCATAGGTAAGGAGCATACTTACAGAAGTAAAGTAGATATACCACATCAGAGAAAAGAAACCAAGTGGTGCACAATACACAGAAGAAGTGAGGTGATCAAGGCACATTTTGATCCAAAGGGTGATGGTTATTTTTATTGGGTATCAAAACATAAAAAAAGTTTATAAATATTCAAAAAAGTGCTTGTAACTGTCAAAATTTTACCGTATCTTATGGTATGAGAAAAAGAGGAGAAACAATGAATTCAAACTATTCATCTTTTTGGTTTGACGACAATTCAAGTGTCGTTGATGACCTTCTTGGTGTTGAGGAGCCCAAAAAGAAAGAAAAAAACTATATCCAATTAGCCGGTCACCAACGGGCAATTGGAAACTTTGTCCGTATCGTGAGTGGTAAGGATATACCTGTGAGATTTATGACTCGTGGTGATTCTTATACTGATGGTAAGACCGTTACTATTTCGGCTAATGTCAAAGAAAAAACCTTTGATCAAGCAGTTGGTCTGGCTCTTCACGAGGGTAGTCATATTGCCTTTAGTGATTTCAAAGCTCTTGAAAATGCTCTTCACCATTCTTGGATTGAAGATAAACCTTATGGACATAAGGAATTTTTCAAGAACATGATCAACTATGTTGAAGATAGACGAATCGATAGTATTGTGTTTAAATCTTCACCTGGCTACAAAGGTTATTATCACACTTTGTACTCTAAGTATTTCAATCATAAGACAATCTCTATGGGATTGGCTTCATCGGAATACAGAGAAGTTGATTTTGATTCTTATCTTTTTAGAATCATCAATTTCACTAACTCTGAAACTGATTTAACGGCACTTCCTTTCTTGGATAAAATCTATAAAGCCGTTGATCTAAAGAACATCGGTAGATTAGAAGGAACGAGTGGTGCGATTGAGGTTGCTAAAAACATCTGTGAGATTATCTTTCCATTGATTGCTAATGCTAAGAAACAAGAAGAAGAACAGGGTAAAGGTAAGGAATCAAAAGAACAAGAAGGCGAGAGTCAAGAGAGTCAAAGTCAAGGCGGTGGTCAAGGTGATGATCAACAAGATCAAGAAACCTCGGATAACAAGGAATCTAAGGGTGTTAATCCTGATCCTGATGCTCCTATGTCTGCCACTCCAAGTTCTAATTCTAATTCACAACCATTGTCAGATAAGATGAAGAAGAGATTAGATAACTTGGTTCAGAAAGAGATGGATTTACTTAAAGGTGAGACTCCAAAATCTAAAATGACTAAGGCTGATAAGCAGATTACTGATACGGTTGCTCGTAGTGGTGCGAAATTAGAAGAAGCTGGTGATAAAGCTGTTGGAAAGACTAAGGTTGTTTTAATTCCTAATTTCACACAAGAGTTAATTGATAGTCATGCCTTTTCTTTTGCTTATTCTTATTCTTATGGAATGGAAAAAAGAAGTGCCGTAATCAACGAAGGTTTGAGACTTGGAACTCTATTGGGCAAAAAGTTGAAAGTTCGTGGTGAAGAGCGTGAGTTGATTTACACTCGTCAAAAAAGTGGAAAGATCAACAAGAGATTAATTTCGGAACTTGGATTTGGTAACTCTGATGTATTTAGTCAAGTTAATATTGAAAGATATAATAAGGCTAATCTTCACTTGTCGATTGATGGAAGTGGTTCAATGAGTGGTAAGAAATTTAATAAAGCTATGACTTCTGCGGTTGCGATTTGTAAGGCTGCGGAAATGGCTGGAAATATCAAAGTTGTCGTGAGTTTCAGATATACTCATAAAGATCAACCACTTGTTTTGATTGCCTATGATTCATCAAAAGATAAGATTCAGAAGATCAAATCATTGTGGCCTTCACTTAGTGTCTCGGGTACTACTCCTGAGTCATTGTGTTTTGATGCCATGATGACTAATTTCTTACAGATGTCTAATAGTGATGACAACTATTTCATCAACTATTCAGATGGGGCGCCATGGTTCAGTAATGGAGATACCTATTATCATGGAACTAATGCGGCTAATCATTGTAAGAAAATAGTTAAGAACATGAGAAATAGTGGTGTTAAGATATTGAGTTATTTTATCTCTGAATATTCTTATCAAGGTGAGAAAGATATCTTCAAGAGAATGTATGGTGATGACGCTTCATTTATCAATCCAAGTAACATGATGGAAGTTGCGAAAACTATGAACAAAATGTTTCTTTCCAAATGAGGGATTGAGACATGTTCTTTTCAAATGAGGGAAAGGACTTATATGAGGTGGGGGGAAAAATTTTTCCCCTACCGTATATATACTTATTGGTATGAAGAAGACAAATAATAAAGCATTGGGTGAATTGATCGATAGTTTGATCGAGATTAGTATTGATCCCAAAACCGAAGATGATGTAAGTGGTCAACTAGAACCAATTATCGAAGGTTTGGTGAGTTTATGTCAAGGCAAGGAGATGAATGATCCCGTAATCGATATGAAGAGATTGATTGATTTATACTTGATGGATCAAATGATGTTAGCATTGAAAGAAGGTCGGGTAGGTGAAGCCTAAAGATTTCGAGCCCGATGATGGTTATTGGATATTCGATGATCAAAAGTTATATTTGCTCAATGGTTCGATGATGAATAGAAGTTGGTTAATAGTCACGGAGTTGATGAAGAAGCGAGAGGATTTGACCGATGATTTCTTGTGGCCATTTAGAAAGAAATTAGAAAGAGCATTGAGCATTCCACAGGTTGTGATGGATTTGGTCAAAGAAGAGCAAAGAAGTCCAATGGATTTGATGTTAGAGAAAAATGGAATAAGAAGGTTAAGAGATGGCGAAGAAGAGCAAAAGAATTAAAATTTTAGATTGGGTGAAGGTAAGGAAAGTGGGGATTGATGGATTATATCAAGTGAAAGATTTTGATGAACATGGTAGAGTTTTGGTGGAACAAAATGATCATGGATATGTACATAAGATACGGGTAGAACCCGAGGAGTTGATAAAGATATGAAGCAAAGAGAATCAGGTTTAACTGATCGAGCATTTGGATTGAGTTTAAATGATAAGACCTTAAAGTTCTTAGTGAGATGTATTGAGATAGCACAAAAGACCGAATCGATCCACCCCGATGCCGAGGAAATGGAAATAATTCGTAGGCTTGGTAATAAGGCTGATGAACTCTTGGATAAGGATTATGATGAATATAGGGATAAATCGGAATACGATCTGCGGAGATAAGATGTGGGTGATAATCTTGATAAACTTAAAGGTCATAGTGATTTAAAACAGGATATTAATCGTAGAGATAAATGGGAGAGAGAATATAAGGGTAAGGAGACCAGGAGATTAAATCGTAGAGTTGAGGATATAAAGAAAGTAATATCAGACCCAGATGTATGGAATGTGAATATTGCCTCAAGGGATAGGATGGATGAAGTAGAGCTAAGGTTAAAGAAGTTAGAGCAGATGACGAATGAGCCACAGAATTATAAAGAAAGGTGTGAACAAATGGAGAGTAGGATAAGAGAATTAGAGGAACAAATGGTAAAAAAAAATTTCATCGAGAAGGAGAGGATATGAAGGAAAGAATATTAGAAGTGTTGAATGATCATGAGCTTTGGTTAAAAGATAGGGAAAGATTTGACTACATAGCTAATCTGATAGAACATCGGGTAATAGAGGGATCAGAAAAGAGCTCTGAGTTCGATCCCGATGGTATAGAATACTCAGAGTTTGCTCACTTATCAACTGATAGACCAGAAGAAGTGACAAGAGATGGAGATGGAAAGCTATTGGATGATGAACAATTAGAGCACCAAAGGAGAGTAAAGTCATATGGGTTCTTCAAGAACGAGTATTACGATGATTGAAATGATCTTTTGGATATGGTTGATATCACCTGTTTTATTAATAACAGTATTGTATTTGCTACTCATAGGATGGAAGTCTCCTAGGGAAGTAGAGCGATTCGGGTCTTTTTCAGATAAGAAAAGAACTGCTGAGCAGACCACCGAGTTGAAAAGAATAACGGTATGGTCAGCAGATACCAACAAAGTAGATGAACAGGGGGGACCATATGAAGTGGAAATCAAAAATATTTGAAACGATGGTCATCGGGGGATTTGTCGTGACTATCATATATGTGGTGTTGATGATGGTATGTCCAGAACTAAATAGGAAGGAATTGACAATAATTTCAGGGTTTTGGACAGGTCTTATAGTCGGAATTTACCATTGGTTTAGAAGGAAACACATAACAAGATACCAATAACAATATAAGATTAGTATCCTCACCTACAGGTCACCACGACCACCCACAACTACCCACTTTATACACATAATATAATATATATAGCACCATATCTAATATAATGTGGTGTCCAAAACATAAGGCACACACACACCTAGAAAAAAAATATTTTGCCTGACAAAACTACCCTTTTTGAAGAAAATGCTTGACATACCAGTGGATTATTGTCAAGCATTATTTTGTCAAGCACTTTCTTTTTGTGACATTCATCACACCGTGGGAAAATAAATGAAAATAATTAAAGAATATGCTTGTAACTGTCAGGAATTATTCGTAGCTTTACATCAACAATAAAGGGAGAATATGATGAAAAAGTGGAAAACTAAAAAAGCTATTGCGAGTCAGAAGAAGATAGATAAGATGCTTGCCGCTTATGGTAAGGCTTATACTACCAGTGGTAAACCTTTCTTTGCGGCTCAGACATTTGACGATAAGACAGGTACTTGGAAGATATGTGATTGCTGTGGTGGTGCTAGTATTACCGCGTGGTACGATGGTGGACAGAAAGATATTTACGGTTAATGCTTGACTTTCTCGTTTTTTCACCGTATATTAAGGTAAGAAATAAAGGAATAAAACATGAGACTAAACGCTAGACGATTTAAACAAAAGAAAAAAGAACCGAAGTATGTGGTTCGCCAGGGTGTGAAGTACACGGTGATGAACATCGGTGGTACTGAGATGGAGATTAGGGTTGCCAATCAGAGTGATGTCGAGGCATTCAAGGCTAACAAGCGGTCACTATACGACAAATAAAACTTAAAATAAATGCTTGACTTTATCAGGTATTTGTAGTATATTATAGTGTTAAAAAAAGGGAATAAACTATGAAAATAAAACAAGGAACTATCGTTAGAGTAGAGAAGAACGGCAATCGGTTCAATGCCTTCGACTCCAACGGTAAGAAATATACGGGTGTAATTACCTCGACTACGAGGAAACATGCCCATCAAAATGGGAATGCCATTGAATACCGAAGTAACGGTAAGTGGTATCAATGCGACATGTCCCTTTATCAAAAAACTGAGAATGTAAATTCCGTCCCTATGGCCGAGCAGGTCAATGTAGAGGTACCCAGTGGTCATCAAGAGATGATGGATTTCATTCAAGAAAGTTATTCATTAAAACCAAAGGATTTGGTGATTAGTGAACTCAAGTGGAAATACTTAATTCGTAGCGCTGTCCGAGGTAAGAATATTATGATGACAGGTCCTGCGGGGTGTGGGAAGACATTGGCTGCTAAATCTTTGGTTAACTCCTTAGATAGACCAAACTTCTACTTCAATATGGGGGCAACCCAGGATCCACGAGCTACCTTGATCGGTAATGTCCATTTCGAAAAATCTAAGGGAACTTATTTCTCAGAGAGTTTATTCGTTAAGGCCATTCAGACACCTAATGCGGTTATTCTATTGGATGAGTTAACAAGAGCCCACCCAGATGCTTGGAATATTCTGATGACTGTATTAGATCAAGGACAGCGTTACTTACGACTTGATGAACAAGATGGTCAGGCTACTATTAATGTGGCTGAGGGTGTGTGTTTCGTTTCTACGGCTAACATAGGAAATGAATACACGGCGACCCGTCAGCTAGATAAGGCCCTCTTGGATAGATTCGTTATCATCGAGATGGATACACTAAGTGATGAACAAGAACATGGTCTATTACAATATATGTTTCCTGCGGTCAATAGTGAAGAGTTGAAAAAAGTTTCCTCTATTGCTTTTCTGACCAGATCAGAGTCTAAGGCAGATAACCCACGAATAGGTACTGGGATATCAACCCGTACTTCTGTGGAGATCGCCGGACTACTCTTTGATGGATTCTCCATAGAGGAGTCGGCTGATATAACGATCTACCCTCAGTATGACGCTGATGGTGGGGCTGACTCAGAGAGAACCTTTGTGAAGCAGATCGTTCAGAAGTTTATGGATGATGGGAGTTCAGATGACTTATTTGATGTAGACGAAGAGAAGTAGTTTACATCGGGGGTTGGGTTTCCTTCCTTTTCCCAACCCCCACAGGTTTCCACTGGTATAGTCAAAAAGGACGAATTATCTGCCCACCCTAATATAACATCATCTTCATTTGGTTGTCCAAACAGTTAAAGCTTTACTTTAAGGTCGCTAAGTCGGCATGCATTCCGCACCCAATTTTTCACCTATGTTCTTTTTATTATATCCTTCGGATATCCCCTGACCTTATATTTACCAGTGAGGCAAATGAATGCCTCAGTTACGATTCAAAGGAGATGAATAGTCATGCGAATAATACAAGCATTGTTTACATCAATGCTAACACTAACCACACTAACCACTGGCCTCAATGGAAACGAGGGCAGTTCATTACCAATAGCAAAGAAACAATTTGAACTAACTTACTATGATATCAGAGAAGACATCATTAAGGTTCTACCCGAGAGAACTCTAATCGTTGACTTCGATATCACAGAAGAAGGCAAAGTTGAGAATGCTAGGATTGTTGAGGATGTAAACCTCGATATATCTCAAACCGTTATAACAAAAGTTATGGCTCTAAAGTTTAAACCAGCTACACAGAATGGTCGACCCGTAAGAGTAAGGTACAAGCTTCCAATTGTATTTAAATAACCTTATCTATATGGGGGAGTCCTGTACTTCCCCATATTTATTTATATGAAATGTTTAACTCTGATATCTCTCATTATTATTCCCACGGTCTTATTCTCTCAAGATGAAGAACTTGACCTCGATGCCATGTGGGAAAATACCGTATGGGAAGAAATAGAAGATGTTGTTGATATGGAGTTTGAAGTTGAAAAGGTAACTGCAGTTGCTGGAGTCCGTGGAGCAGAGGCAGAAGATGAAGCTCTAGCACTTCTATACTACCGCAAATCTATGAAGGGATTAAGTAAATTAGACCTACAGAGAGCATTGGGTAAGTTAATTATAAAAAGAGATAAATTAGATAAGAATCATCTTGACATTCCCAAAATAAATCGTTATATTACAGAGTTAAGAAAGAGATTAAAAGATGTATAAATGGTATAAATGTAAAGCCCGTGATATGGAAATGAATATACCCAAAGGTATAGTCCTTACCTTTCATATCGGAGGCAAAGACAAAGGTTCTGTTCGCACCCATCTTGTTAGCAAAGGTTACACCGATATTCAATATATAGAAGAAAATCCGGATTTTGAAAATAGTTTAAAATAGTGCTTGTTTTTGTCAATTTTCTTTTGTATATTCATATATGACAAAAGGGGAAAATATGAAAAACATGGTTGTAAATGCTTTCGGTGATTTAGTTGAAAGAACTGATTATGGTAATCACAAGAATCAGTTAAATTTATTTGACAATCTCAATGAGATAGTTGAAGAGAATATCACAACAGATGATATTTTAGATTTTTTATTTGGAAATAACAGAAAAGGAGTTAAGTAATGAACGAATTAATTTATGACATTACAGATTTAGAACCAGTTAGCCAGTGTTGTGGCGCTGATATAATTTTATCCGATATATGTGATGATTGTCACGAACATTGTGATAACATCTACGAGACCGAAGAAGGTTTATTCGTAGATGAAGATGGTCAAGAATATTAAAAATAATGCTTGACCCGTATAGGGTTTATGTGTTAAATTTACTTGTAAACAAAAGGGAGTTATAATGACTAAAACAGAAATCTTAAATTACTTAGAATTAATCGAATCAGAATTAACTGATGCTTACAATGTCACACCAGATACATCAGAGAATAGTGATACTCTATACTACATTGACAACACCAAAGATTTAGTAAATGAATTAATGGATAATATCAATGGTAAATTTGAAAATAGACCATTTACTAAAGAAGAAATGGAAACTCAATTATATAATTCAGTTCCACCGAGTACATCAATGACACCAGTAGAGGGTAATGAACCTATGGGACCTGATGGATTACCATTGAACTATCCATATCACAATGATGGCGAAGGTAGATTAAAGGGGAATAACTAAATATCAAAACCATTAAATTAAATATCGATGATAAGGTTTACATGCTACTGAAATCATGTAGTTCTAAAAACTTTATCATCAATGGGTTTCTCACACGAATTATTCAATGTATAGATAATGGTATTAAAGAATATGATATGGAATTTAAGTTTCAAGTGGATAAGAAGAAATGAGTATGAAGGCGTATAGTAGGGAAACGAGGTTAGAACTTAAACGGATTTTAAATGAACATGTTAAGCAAATGAGAAGGCAAATACCCAGCTCTAGTGAGAGTGATCATGTTGTTAAAAAAATAATGAAATTATTTAGATAAAATGCTTGCTTCTTAATGTTTTTATAGTTAGCTTTAGTTGTGAATAATGAGACAATAATTAACAAAAGGAAACAAAAAATGGGAAACATAGCTGACACAAGTATCTTTCAAGAAATGCAAACCGAAATGGATGAATGGTTTGAATACATGGATAATGTAATTGAAACAGAATTAATCCACGAGGTCAATGGTGAGGTAATCACCGAACCTCTTGAAGATGTTCTTGAAAGAGAAAACATGGTTGATGAAGAAGAGGTTGATGTCATCACGGATCACTTAGGTGAGCTCGGACAATTGGAAATGGAAGCAGAATTAAGCGTAGGGATATAGTGGAAAAGAAAACAATAATCTTTGACCTTGACGGCACTCTTGCTCTTGTAGATAAGAGAGTTGAGAAGTCTTTAATTCCAAAAGAATCTTCACCTGATGGTGAAGGTTTTGATTGGGATATCTTCTTTGATGGTCAGAATGTATTGACATTAGATGAGCCAAATTATCCTGTGATTTCTATGGCTCAGATGTATTATGAGAAAGGTTTTAATATAGTTATATTTAGTGGTAGGAATGATAGGTCTTATGAAGAGACTCGACAATGGTTAGAGGAATATGATGTTCCTTATAACTTATTGGTGATGAGACCTGATAAATTCAAAGATAAGTCTTGGCCTATAGCGTTTGGTAATCCAGCCACACCAGCTATGAGATTTATGCCAGACGAGATATTGAAGAAAGAGATGTTAGATACTTTCGTTGATATCGATGATGTATTCATGACAGTTGATGACAGACAGAAGGTTGTGGATATGTGGAGATCATTAGGTTTGACTTGTTTTCAGGTCGCGCCAGGAGATTTTAAATGAATGAGTTTGAATCAACTGCCTGTAAGATTATGGGGATTGTAATAGTATTACTACTCGTGATTTTATGGATACAACTTTAAATTTAATGGGGCTGTAGCTCATTTTGGGAGAGCGCCGCACTTGCACTGCGGAGGTAGCAGGTTCGATCCCTGTCAGCTCCACTTATTAAACAATAAACCGAGGTAAACAAATGATAGATAAAACATCATACTTATTAGGAATGTTAACAACTGCGGCGGCAGTTGTCTTCTATATGGAGTTAATACATTCACCGGCAGTAGTGGAGAGGAATAAGTACATAGAGGTGGAGATACCAGCGATCAAACCAAATTTCTATGATGAAGCAATTGAACTCAAACACTCATCATTAGGCACATCCAAGTTAAGACATCTGTTGGTATACACTTGGGGATTATGTGAAGAATACAGAGTTCCTTATGACATAGTTAAAGCAGTTATACATACGGAGTCGAGTTGGAAGCATAAAGCTAAGAGCAAGAGTGGGGCGCTAGGATTAATGCAAGTTAAACCAACGACATCACTAGCAGAATTCAGTACACCTGGTTCTCAACTATATGATCCTTATGTTAATATAACCGTGGGTGTGAAGTATCTTGCCAGACTACACGAAAGGTTTGGGGATTGGAACACAACATTGACAGCATACTCACATGGACCTACTGCTACCGTTGGATATGAAAACGATTATATAGCAGATAATTTTTATGTCAAAAGAGTTTTATCTAATAGAAAATAGGAGTTAATATGCTTTGGGAATGGGAAGAATGGTTTGAAAAATACGATGGGGTAGAGGAAAAAGAATGATGTATTTTTTATTAGGTGTGTTATCACCTATAATTCTTAACCTATTACATTTAGCAGTAGGTGTTTATGTTGTAGTGGCTCGTGGTAATGTAATGAGTTTAGGATTTACAGGCTTATCATTTCTAAGTAAGACCATTGGTTTACTATGGTTGACTTATTTAGGGGTAGTCTTTGCTCATTTAGATTTCAGAATATTTGTACCACTACTTACATTCTTCTGGTTCTTTACTCATATAGTTGAAGCGTTTGTAATTCAGCATTATATGAAAAAGAATGTGTCACATCATCTAAAAGATATTTAGGTATGATAATACCTATAGATATACAAAATGGTGCGAATATAGCAGCTGATGTTAAACCTTTTATATTAGCAAATGCTGATAGATTTAAAAGAGATCCATGGGTACATGAGAATATACAATATAATATATTTACTTTTCCAGGTGGGTTTGTTTATCTATACCATAGTTTAAAAACTCAGTTTTACACCAATGGAGAAAAAATAGGTATTGATATTCATATGCCGTATTACATACAAGGTTGGATCAATGTATATCATAAAAATCAAAAGATACCTTGGCATCAACATAATGACACCAAGTGGCCAGGAATGTATCATGGTGTATTCTGTATAGAATCTGCTGGTGAATCTTATACAGTTTATGAAGATGGTAATGATGTAGAATCTATCAATGGTGGCTGTCACATTATTAACGATATGACAACAAAACATACATCCACCGAAAATTTATCTGATGAGTTACGAATCACTTTAGCTTTTGATATCGTGGGTTTGGATTATTATAAAATCAAATGGGATAATCCAATTAATAGACCATCAGTAATTCAATACATACCATTTGTTTAATAGGAGTTAAAAATGGATCCAATCATAACATTAGGATTGATAATAGCTGGGATAATATTAGGTTTAACATTCTGGTTATATAAAGATGATTTAAATAATTGGTTTTAATATTTATAGATAACAATTAATCAAGAGGTCATTATGGATAGTTACTGGACAACCAATACAAGTTACGATATACCTATTGAATATACCTATGTCTACTCGGAAATATAAATCACAGATAGGCTCTATACCAAAGATAGTAAATAACTTCAACCCAAAGACAGATAATCAAAAGTTATTTCATCAGAAGATATGTAACTTTGATCATCAGTTGATATTATGTCATGGTATAGCTGGAACGGGTAAGACTTATGTATCAATCTACAAAGCATTACAAGATGTACTTAGAAGAGGTACGCCGTATGAAAAACTAATTATTATCAATCCAACGGTTGATGTTGGTAACGAGGATAAGCTAGGGTTTCTACCAGGCGAGTTATCTGCTAAGATACAGCAATACAACGAATCGACATTCACCATCTTGGATAAAATTATCGGTAGAACAAGAGCTGGTAAGATGATACAGGATAACAAGATAGAGATCGGTGTGTTGAATTTCTTACGAGGCACTAACTTAGAGAACTGCTATGTGATATTAGATGAAGCACAGAATGTATCACCGATGCAAATCAAAACTCTGATGACTAGAATATCAGAGAATTGTAAGATGATTATTCAAGGTGATATGAGCCAATGTGATAAGTACAAGACCAATGGAAGCACTAACTACGAGAAGAGTGGTTTCTATGATGCTTGGTTTAGACTCAAAGGTGTAGAGGGTGTGGAACATCACGCCTTTACCAGAGATGATTGTATCAGACATCCTTTGGTTAAGCGTATATTAAAAACATATGAAGATGAACACGAGATAGAGTTATGATAGAATTCGTAGAAGAAGAAACAGTTGACGATAAGTTAGACACCATATTGGATAAGTTAGATCATATGGATTTTAACGGCAAGGTTATAATGAGTGAACCATATCGTATGAGTGGTGATGAGAAATCAATTAGGTTAGAATTAACTAGAAAGGGTGAGAAGTTTAAACTACCATTAGTAGAACCTGAAGAAGTTAAACAAGAGATTAGAAAGCTAACTGAAACTGATTGGTTGAATATACTGAATTATTATAAGATGTTACTCGATGGATTTAAACGAGCCAATTGGGAAGATGATGCTGTTAGAGAACAAGTGGCATCTACCATGATTAAAAAGACAAAGGAATTCTTTGAGAAGAATTATCCTGATTTAATCGAGGTTAAGAAAAGACCTATATTTGAACAGGGAGATATAAAATGAATACGGAAAATTTTGGATATAAGATGGCAAGATGTGCTGGTGTAGCATACTTAGATGGTAAAGAAGCTAAACCACATTATAAAGACTTAGGATTTACAGGACATAGGTTCTTTGATATCAAAGGTGCTCAATGTCATGTGGCGTGGAATAAACAAATACTAACAGTAGCATTTCGTGGAACAGAAGTCAAGGAGTTATCTGATGTTAAGGCTGATCTAAATGTTGACTCGGTTAAAGCAAAGTATTTTCATGGTAATGTTCATGAAGGTTTTCAAACCGAAGTGGATAAACTATGGACTAAGATCAGAGACTATGTTATAAAGAATAAAAAAAACAGAACTATCTTTGTTACAGGCCATTCACTTGGTGCCGCCATGGCTACTATAATTGCTGCTAGATTTTTTAAACTTAGATTTAAATTAGGTGGGCTATATACCTATGGTTCTCCAAGAGTCGGTAATGAAAAATTTAGAGATGCTTTAGGAGTTAGTCATTATAGATTTGTAAACAACTCTGATGATGTAACCAAGATACCATTTTATCATTGGGGATATAGACATCATGGAAATCTAAGATATATCAATTCCAAAGGTGAGGTTAAGATTGGAACTAATGCTTGGAAGAGAACATTAGATAGACTAAAGGGTAGATGGCAAGGCTTTAAGAACAAAAACTATTTTGATGGTATATCAGATCATAGTGTTGATAAGTATGCTGCCCATCTCCTTGATTACATGGAAGTATGAAAATAGATTGGAAGAATTTAACAAGTATAGTTGGATTCATTGGTGCCTTAGGTGGTGGATATTATAAATTAGATCAAGACAATCAACATATGGTAATAGAACAACAATCTATTCAACAAGTAAAACATGTTCGATGGCAATTAGACTCATTAAGAATGGAACGAAAGATACAAGAATTAAAATGGGAGATGAGAGATTCATTGAAGATGGAAATAGCAAGGTTAAAGGACGAACTAAAATGAAAATACTACGGATAATATTTTGGCCGTTAATAAAATTAAAAGAGTGGACAGACCCGAACTATTGGGCTAGTAAGGTAGGAGAGAGTAGTGGTTTGTATGATAAGGCTAGAAACTCTAAGACTCGTCAATGGGCTGATAATTTAGTAGGTTGGAAATGGTGGGCATGGCAATTAGGTGGTGGTTTAATAGGTGTAATTGTAATAGAGTATCTACTCAATATGATTGGTATGACAATGTTGCCGTGGAGATAGATTGGATGAAGATATATAAGCCTACAATAAACGAATGGATTATGATAGCAATATTTCTGATGGTGTTGTTTATTGGTATAAAAAATTATTAAAGTGATCGAAGCTCTATTAGTAATTTTTATTTTATATACATTAGAAATAATAATTAAAGAGTTGTTTTAAAATAATGCTTGACATTAAATAAATTTATATGTATATTATAGAGAGTGTACTTCGACAGTTCTCGAGCGCTGGTCGGTAGAAGTCCGATCTCCATATTGGTTAATAATTGCCACTCTAGAAATGTGGGTTAAGTTGAAGACACTCAAAAAATTTATGGGGCTGTCATGGTTTCGACAGGTGTTATTTGACAATTAGGTGCAGTAGAGTTTGAGTAAACTCTTAAATAAAACTCATCAAACTCAAATGGCGATAAATCGCTCGAAGGGTTAGTAATAGATTGGCATATGGCTGAGTACGATGTACCAGTTAAAACCAATACTGCTGGTGTCCAAGTGACTCCTCAGGCTTACCAACCAACTTACGCTTACGCTTAAGTTACTGAGTCGTTCAACACTCGGTCATAAAATAAGTTGAACACCTCACTTTAGCTAGACAGAAGTTAGTGATTAAAGAAACTGCCAGTTAATCAATCTGAACAAATTGATCATGGTGGGTTGCAGGTGACTACCGAATTTGGAACCTGACTAAACTGTGAATGACCTATTGAAGAAAACGATCTGGACGCGGGTTCGATCCCCGCCAGCTCCACTACTTCCCTACCTCCGTGGTAAATGACTTTGACTTGTCGAGTTAGACCACCGAGGTGGGAAGCTCACAAATAAAGAGAGGTTATATGCCAAGAATAAGAAAGACACTTGGAAAGAAAACTCGTAAGTTTGACGAACAGACTTTTGAGAATGATTTTAGATATCCACCTAAACCAGATTCCTATTATAATGTAAAAAAGGGTGGTGTGTGTAGATGGTGTGATAATGTTATAAATGATGAATATGGTAGAGTAAAGACCAGAGCTAATTGGCACCCAGATTGTAGTGATGAATACCTGATGTTATATAACTCCAAGCATATCCGTAAGTACATAAAGAAACGAGACTATGCTGAATGTGCTGAATGTGGGGAGTATGATTCACGGTTTCAGATAGATCATATCCGACCTCTATATGAACAAAAGTTTAAGAAACCAGATGAAGTAGATTGGTCTTATTGGGATGAAAAGAATCTACAGACATTATGTCGTCCATGTCATAAGAAAAAGACCAAAGAAGATATGGAAAAGTTAAGGAGATTAAATGAAGACAATAGCAATTAGTGGATACTTTGATCCGTTACATGTAGGACATTTAGAATATATAGAGTTGGCTGCTGATCTTGGTGATCATTTAACCGTGATAGTGAACAACGATTATCAATGTGAGTTAAAGAAAGGTAAATCATTTATGCCATCAAAAGATAGGGTTAGGATAATACAAGCTCTATCAGTTGTTGATACAACATTTCTTAGTGTAGATACTGACCTTAGTGTATGTGAATCATTATCAATTATAAGACCTAATATATTTGCCAATGGTGGGGATAGAAAGCTAGGTGAGATACCAGAGACTAAGGTTATGAAAGAGTATGATATTCTAATGGTTGATGGGCTAGGTAATAAGATTAGAAGTAGTAGCGAATTAACTGGAATAAATGCAAAATAATTTCTAATACTGCTTGACTTTCTTGTTTTTTCTTTGTATTATTAGGGGTAACAAAAAAGGAAAATAATAATGGATAGAAAAGATTTTTATATTTGGGGTTTGGTTAGTCTAATAATCATAATGGCTAAGATGGATATCACTCCAAACGAAGCGCTCCACTTAATACAACACACCTTACCTAATTACATAAAATATAAATTATTTTAAAATAAATGCTTGACTTTGTCAAATATTTGTTGTATTATTAGGGGTAACAAAAAAGGAAAAAAACAATGAACTTGACTCTAACAAAACAAATACAGGATGAGTTTCCATCAAAAAATTATGATGAGAACTTCATAAATAATGTAGTAAAAAACTATAATGGATTAGTTAATCCTAATGGTGATCTATACTCAGATAATATCAATTTACTTTTTCACATTTTTGATTGCCTCGAAGCAATTAAACATCCAATGATGAGGGAAGTGAGCTTAGAAGAAGCAATAAATAATTGTTAAAATAAGTCTTGACATTATGATTTATCCTGTGTATATTTAGTTGTGAATAAAAGGAAAAAAACAATGAACTTGATTAAATTAGAAAGTGTGGGAACGGCATTAAACATGGAAACCGGCATGACACATCCAATAAATGCCGATGGAACTATTGACTTTTATGATGGAGTAGCATGTCACATTCTCTATGACGAAGGTGGTTTTGATGAAGATGGTTTTGAGTTATACTTGTTGGCTGACACAAAGGATAGGGAAGTCATCGAAGAATATTTAGAAACAACAAAGTAAAAGGAAATAATATGTGGAATTTACAAACTTGGCAATTTACGGCTTACAAAGTTAATGGTTGTGATGTAAGAAAAAAATGGAGTGCTGTTAGTGCCACCAATGAGATGGAGGCAGACTTCAAGGTTAGGACTTGGTTAGCTAATGAACCTGAGTGGATTGGTTGGGAATTAGCCAAAGGTAGTATTGAGGTCAATGATGAGAAGTGGGAGAACCGTGATAATCATCCAGGTTTTGAGTGTGGAGAATTTTTCAAAGAAAACATAGGAGTTGTGTAATGGGAGTTTTTATAAAGGAAGGTAATGGTATGACATTCAACGAGGCAATCGAAAACCTCATGGAGAATATCAAAAAGGATTATTGTAAATGGTCATCTAATAAAGGAATGATTGAGGAATTTAAAGAGAAGGTTAGGTTCACAAGAGGTAGGAAATACACCAAGATACTCAACGGTAATTCCGTATGGGGTTTTGTTGCTAACGGTGATGGTAGATTAAAAGGAATACCTTATGAACAAGGTGATGTGTTTAAGGCAGCTGGTTGGAGAGCTCCAGCAAAACATGTCAGAGGTAATATCTTTGCTACGGAACAGAACTATTTTCATTGGACTGGACCTAATTACATGTTATAAATTTTTGAGGGCTCAACCGATCTTTTTTCTCCACTATAAATTAGAAATTAAAGACAAACGAGCCCTCAAAAAAACTTTTAAAAAATGCTTGACCCGTATATGATTTATGTGTTAAATTTGTATATAAGTGATAAACAATAAAACAATGGAGTTAAATATGAGATTAAATAAGTATGTAGAAGAGATTATTATGGAGATGACAGGTTGTGATGAACAAGAAGCTTCCGATATGTGGGAAGAAAGTAAAGTAGGACAACTCGTGAGTGAGTACATCGGAAAAAAAGTAGAGGATAAGTACGGAGAAGGTATGGGTTATTCTGGTGCTACTGGTGGAGTAGAGTTAAATTTTGACATCGATGGTATTGTTCATTATGACAGCGATGTATATTACGATCTTGAAGGCAATCAAATATAAACAATAAGGAGATTTAAATGGGTGGTTTAGATATACGAACACATTTCAAAGATAGATTCACAGAACGATTTTTAGATATAGTAGATGGAGTTTGGCCAGAGTGGGTGGTTGATACTGATGAATTAAAATCTTATTTAATGACACTTTTACCTGAACATCAAATAGAATATATGAATAGAAATAAATACCTAAAGTATTCTGATAACCACCCTAAGTATCCAGGTCAATATCGTTCAATCTATGTTCATTTAAAATCACAACATATGTTGGTTATAAAAGAAAATAGATTGATAAATTTATTTTACCGTAAAGATCATCCAAAATATAAATATAAAAAAAGTGCTTGACCTGTATATAGTTTATGTGTTAAATTTACTTGTAAACAAAAGGAGTAAAAGATGAAAATACATGATGTGGAGTTGTTAGAAATGACAACAAAAAAAGTTGGACGAAATTCAACGGTGGATGTGAGAAAGTTAAACTATGTACAACAGGAGTTTGTTGAAACTCCAAGAGTGTTGACTTACAAGCCAACAGGTGAGAAGTACAATGTGATGAAAGTTGTTGGGGGATATTTTGAAAATGAAGTTGTCAATCAATACGAAGAAAAAAATGTTTCTTTCATGAGTGATGATGTTTTGGATAAAGCTTTTTCGAAACTGGCAAGTCAATCTTAAAAAAATCGAGTCAAGTGCTAAAAAGTGCTTGACTCGTATATAATTTTAGTAGTATATTAACGCATCGAAAATAACTAATAAACAATAAGGATAATAAATGACATATGTACTTGAATACAAAATATTAGATAACGAGGTTAAAGTAGAGTATTGCTTTAGCGCGGTTTCTGATGAAATTAAAGTGGTTGATATGTGGATTGATGGTAAGGAACATAAGATTACCTGGATGAGTCATGAAGGCAGGGAGAAGTTGATGGCTAGATTAGAAGATGATTTCACCAATAGGATTTGTGGAACACCAGATGATGATTCTGCTATAGAACCTTTTATGAGAACCTTAATGGAGATGGAAGAGTATGATACTGAGGTTGATTTAGATAGAGATGTTCCTAAGATGGACTCAACACCAATTGTTGGAGAGGCGTAGAATGAGAGAACAGATATTTAAAAGAACCGATGTCATAGGTTATTCAACTGATTCGGGTTCGGTAATCGATACAACTCTACATAATGTAATGGAGTTGCTAGGGTTCTTTCCAAAGGGTTTAGAAGTTACACAACCTCTGATGGTTGAATATAATGATAAATCAGATGGTATTCATATTCAATGTATATACAATGATGATACGGGTGAAGTATATTGGGATATGAATATGATTGATGAATGGTCAGATGCTGATGAAACACTAGTTGATAATCTATTGATGTGGGGTGAATTGAATTGAACGCTGAACAACTATTGACATTGAAAAATATCGATAAGATATTGAAATTAGTTTCGACCAATAAGTCTAATGGTAAGGATTATAACATCTATATTCAGGATGTATGTCATAATATGGTTAAGCAGATAACTCAGTATAAGAAGCAATTAACCAATAAACAAAAGATATTGTTGAATAAATTCTATAGTGACTTAGTTGCCAGAGATGGATATGAATCAGCCGATCAATGGTTTGCTGATAAAAATACTGTATATATGGCAAACGAGAATACAACTTAACTCTCTCTTTATATATAAAGGAACGAGTGGTCGTAATTTCTCTCATTAAATGCTTGACTTTACCAATAAAAAATCGTATATTACAAACAATAAATAAGGACATAAAATGAAAAAAATAGACATAAACCAATTCAAGTTAAACGAAGATGATGAAATGATGATGGATAATATGAATAGAAAATGTGAAGGTGATAGCAATATCAAACCAAGTGTTAATCTCGACATGTTCGATGAAGATACACTAGAAGAAAATATCACAGCAGCTGGTGATTACTATGACTACGATGGTAGGGAAACCATTGATACTCTAAGTGATATCGGTATGGATATTTATTAGGAAATCAATATTTATGAATATGGATGTATCCAACGAGGAAATTGAAAAGCTATTAAAAAAATATCTAAAGAGATTGGATAGAATGGATAAGGATAGAGACCAGATGATAAACAAATTAAAGTCTCTATCTAAAGCCGTTAAGGATATAAATGGTGATTTAGATGAACTGTTCAAGGTATTGGATGGTGGTAAGATAAACATCAACTTTGATGACTCTCCTATGGAAAATGAAGAAGTAAAAGAGCTTAGTCTTTTAATTGATAAAAATAAAGAAGAATTTGATGATGAAGACTATTTATCAATAATTCATTCAGTAGTTGGAGAGGCATAATCATGGAGTTTGATTTAGAAGAGTTAATGACATTACTTAAATTAGCAATAGAAACCGGCGACATCACATATGTACAAGACGCCTTAGATTTAATAAACGAATCGGAAAATTAAAAAAGCATAAATGGTTACATTAATATTAAGTATAGTATTTGGTATATTAGCAATATTTTTTGCTATAACAACCTTTTATAGCCTCAGGCGTATAAACACATATGAAGAACTATTAATAGAAATAAGCGATAAAACAGATTTTATAAACCATCAACTTAAAGAAATTGATCATAAGGGAACTTTTGAAGCAGATGATGAAGTGGGTTTCTTCTTTCAAGAATTGAAAGAGCTTAACTCCATCTTAAACAATTTATTTACACAAGAGGTTGATGATGCCACCATTAAAGAAGAAGAGAAAAAAGAAAAGTAAGATTTACTTTGGTACACCAGTACATAATGCCATTGTAGAATATAACGAATCTGATGATATAACATTTAGACATAAGATATACACCGAAGAGATTCATACTGCTTTCTTAAAGTTAGCAGAGAATATAATTAATACATTTAAATTTAGTTATTTTGATTATCCATTTAGAGACCTACAAGAAGAAGTGGTATCTAATTTAGTGATGAATATGCATAAGTTTGATTCCACTCGTGGTTCTAAAGCATTTAGTTATTTTTCTATCATAGCTAAGAACTACCTCATCCTTAACAATAATGCCAACTATAAGAAGATGAAGTCTCATGACGATATCTCTATTATGAATGGATATGGTGAAGAAGATGCCGCAATAAATGGTTCTAAGACAAGGGAAATATTTGAAAAAACTGTAGAATATCTTGATGAGAGGTTAGATAAATTATTTCCTAAACCACGGGATAGACATGTAGCTTCTTCAATTCTTTATCTATGTCAAAATAAAGATCAGATTGATAACTTTAATAAGAAAGCTCTGTATATTATGATACGGGAGATGACAGATGTGCAAACATCTAAGATTACACAGGTATCTAATGTATTTCGTAGAATATATCCACGAATACAACAAGAAATGCTCACCAAAGGTCATATAAACAACCTACAGATAACTGGCTCTATATAACTTTCCAATTATCCTATATTTATTAGTATAGGATACCATTATGGAAAAAGACTTTAAAATATTCGGTGATAAGAATTTCTCTGATCTTTCCCAAGAGATATACGAGAATTCCAAGCTTAAAAAAACACAGATTGAACTACTGGTTCAAGAAGTGCATGGCTACATACAAGGTATAGAAGATATTGCCGTTGTAGGTCCTATCCTAAAAGAACTTCTTGATGTCGGTGTCAAGAATGATGACAACCTTTTAAAACTAGCTACTGTATTTCAAAGGATTATGATGAAATCTGGTAAAGATGAATCCGATATAGGATTGTTATCAGATGATGAAAAACAACAACTGATGGATTCATTGGAAGACGCCGCTAATGATATACAGAATAAACAAGATGAGACTTCTATAGAAAAAATAAGAGATAAGTATAGGAGCGCTTAATGGATTTATCATCTGGACTTACTTTTTCTTTAGGTCATGTAGATAGAGTTTATACCGATGCAACTGATGTTCATTTTGCTGGTATTAATGAAACTGGTGCAAATATATCACCACAGGTAATTGATTTTTATCCATATCAATCAATTACTAAAAGTAAAGTTAAACTTTCAGCACAACCTCTGTTGCGTGGTGTAAATGATTCGATAGCATCAGGTGATTTAATTTTATATTGTAGTATAAATCAAATCTATTTTTATTTAGGACCTATAAATACAAAAAACTTACCTGGTAATTCTTTTGATTTTTTAGATTCAATGGAAAATAACACTAATTTAAATATATTACCTGGTTCTCAAAAGTTAACTAAACCAAGAAATTCTAAATTAGATTTTCCTAATGGTAAAATAATTGATGGTGAGATAAGTAAAAACAATCCTAAATACATTAATTCACAATACTCCGACTTAACTCTTGAAGGTAGGTATGGTAATGCTATTAGACTTGGGGCAAGAAGTGATAATCCTAATATCATAATATCGAATAATAATGTTAGTTCACAAGAAACTTTAGTGGGTGGTGGTTCTATAATATCCATGACATCACTTGGAACAATGTCTGATATGTTAAATTTACCAGAAAATACAAAATTAAGTTATGATGGTAATGTATTTATGGGTAGAGCAAATCCCAATAATTCAGGTTCTTTTACTCCATATCTTGGATATGAATTGGATTACAATTACCAATACGGTGAAATTAAATCAGAAGAAGATATAGAGGAACAAGAACTAGATCAAATTATAATTGGATCTGATAAGATAACATTTAATTCAGCACATGAAGATATCACACTATCATCAACCAGAAATGTTAGAATTGGAGCAGTAGAGAATATTGAGTTATATAATAAAGGTTACTCAGTATTTGAATCTCGAAATATTTATATAGGAAGGAAAGCAAAAGATAGAAGTCAACCAATGGTGTTAGGAGAAGAATTAAGACAATTATTATACAGAGTATTAAAAGTAATCGGTAGTGCTCATTCAGTTGATTCAAATTTTGTTTCTCAAAAATTATCAAATGGACCAGGCATGCCTGGAACAGTAGAAGCTGAAATTAAGTCTATTATGACTGCATTTAATTTAGGAGATTATAATTTGGATAGAAATCCTCCAGCTGGATATAATCCTAATTTATCAGAGGGTGAACCAGTAGGGGATAGATCAACTGGTAATGCAACATTTATGAGTCAACATCATTTTATTGAAACAAACAGAGAATAGGAGTAGATATGAAGTTATCTATATTTAAGAAAGTAATAAGAGAAGTAGTAAGAGAAGAAATAGAATATAGCATTAGAGGACTTAGAAAAGAGTTAAAAGAAGTGTTAGTTAGCTCTATATCTGATAAGATGCTAGAAGAAAGCACCCCAAAAACCACTGGCAAACCAGTGCAAAATTCAAATCTCACTACAGCTAAAAAACCACGATCTATTGAAAAAAGAGTTCCGATGACCAAGAATTCTATTTTAAATGATATCTTACAGGAAACTGCTAATGATGGTGAGTGGAAGAATATCAATAAAGAAGCTGAGACTACTTCTGTAATGGATGAGACTTCTAAATTACCTGATCACTTAGCAGAAGCATTGAATAAAGATTATTCACAGGTGATGAAAGCTGTAGATAAGAAAGTGGAATTTAATAAAGGACCCATGTAATGGCAGAACCATTTATCAGTTTAGGTAATTTAAGAGCGGATTTGATAAAAATAACCATTGATCAGTTAGGTGGTTCTTATGATGCATTAACACCAGCATCTGTTAAGAAGATAGATGCGAAGGCATCTGCTATGGTAGGAGCTCTAACTGCATGGTTACAGAGACAAACATTTAATATCACATATATGGATGCTCCTGTTGTGATACCAAGTAAATATCCATTTGAACCTGAAACGGGAACTGAATTACCTCAGATTTTAATAAAACCTGGAACCGTAAAAACTATGGGTCCGGTTAGCCCAACTGGTGGGTTGTTACCTGGGGCTTCTAATCCTATTCCAATATCAATGGGATTATCATTATATGGTAGAGCTCAATTGGCTGAAAATCCACAAGATAATTTAGTTGGATTTCCAACGGTTCAACAAAATGTAAGAACATCGGAAGTTAAACTATTGGATCCTGAGGGTTAAGAATGGCAATACCAAATAGAAGAGTTAAACGATTTGTAGAAGACCTTGATACACGAATAAGTGTGGGATTGGATTTTCCAGTTGCCAGACAAGCTGGTGATCAGATGGGGTACTTTGCTACAACTAAGACAACTATGGATGCGATAAAAAATGATATCAAATTGTTATTAACAACAGAGCGTGGTGAAAGATTATTTCAACCTTTTCTTGGTATGAATATTAGAAGATTTTTGTTTGAACAAATAACAGATGATACGGCCATTGAGATTGAAAATGATATCGTGGATACAATTCAAACCTGGTTACCATTTGTTCAGTTACAAGATATAGAAGTTGATCTCGGTGATCAAGATAGAAATTCAATTAAAATTAATGTAACATTCAATATACAGAATGCACCCACAGAACTACAATCTGTTGGAGTGGTATTGGAGTAAAGAAATGCCTTATTCAAATAATAAACAAATACCAAGTAATATAAATTATACATCTAAGGATTTCAGTACGATTAAATCTGATCTGATAGAATATACTAAAGCATATTTTCCTGATACATACAAGGATTTCAATGAGACATCACCTGGTATGATGTTGATAGAACTTGCAAGTTATGTTGGTGATGTGTTGAGTTATTATATTGATTATAATTATAAGGAAAGTGTTTTAACTACAGCAACTGAGCGTAAGAATGTAATAAGATTAGCAGAGTTCTTGGGGTATAAAACAACACCGATCACTCCCTCTTTGGTTAAATTAAAAGTAACAACGGACTTTAATGCTACCTCTGATGGTAAGCCTGATTATTCTAACATTATACAGAATCCAATAAATAGTGGTTTACGAATTAGTTCAGTTGATAATTCAGAATTAGTATTTGAAACTTTAGGGGAAATAGATTTTACAATATCTGGTTCCCCTGATACTCCATCTGATGAAGTCATAACTATTGGTGATGATGGGGTAGCTACTAAATATAGATCAACAAGATATGTAAATGCTATATCGGGTGAAACTAAGACAAAATCATTTACTGTAACTAGCCCTACTAAATTTTTAGAATTAGATTTGGGTGTTGAAAATGTAGTGGAGATATTAGATGTAAAGGATAGTTCTGGAGGTAAGTGGTATGAAGTTAATTATCTAGCACAAGATCGAATATTAAAAGAACTACACTATAATGACGATCCTGATCGTGATACGGCTTATAATCAAGGATTAGCTGCCGCTGGTCAGATGTCAGTAGATGTATCAATTCCATACACATTAACTTATATAAAGACAAATAAAAAGTTTGTAAAGAAAGTAGATCCCGAAACTAATAACACAAAGTTACAATTTGGTAATGGGTTGTATAAATTTAATGTATCGGGTTCTTCAAGTGCTGGATTATTTTCCACGATAGAACAACAAGGTATGAATGTATCTGGTGTTCCTGGATCAGTAATAAATGCTGCTTTAAATAATCTAACTACAAATAATTCTTTGAACTTGGGTGAGACTCCATCAAATACGATAGTTACTGTAACTTATAGACAAGGTGGTGGAGCTGATTCTAATGCTCAATCCAATGAGTTAACCAATATTATAAATTCTTCTGAAGCAATAATAGTAACAAATGAAGAACCGGCGAGTGGTGGAACTGATGGTGAGACCATAACAGAGATAAAAGAAAATGCAAAGACATTTTTTGCTTCACAGATGAGATGTGTTACTCGTGAGGATTATCAAGCACGAATACTTAACTTACCAGCAAAGTTTGGAAATATTGCTAAAGCACAAGTTGTTAGATTAAATGATATAAGTGGTTTAAAGATATACACTTTATCATACGATCAAAAGAGAAAATTAACTCAAACACCATTGATAGTTTTAAATAATTTAAGATTATATTTAGAACAATTTAGAATGATAAATGATGCTCTTGATTTTGGATTTGCTACACAAGATTCTGATGGTAATATCATAGGTAATTTTTCAGGATATAAAATAAATTTTGGTGTTAATTTTGAGGTTAATGCTGATAGGAGATTTAACCCAACTGATGTTAAGTTGGAAGTGATAGATGTAATAAAAGATTATTTTTTAATTGATAAAATGCAATTTGGACAGGCTATAAATCTTAATGATTTAAAATATCAAATATTAGGATTAACTGGTGTGATAGGAATACAGACATTGGAAATAAAACAAGAGATGCCAGATAGAAATAGATATTTTAGAAGTCTTAGTGCCGATGGGGTTGCAACTCCTGATGCTGAAGATGGTTATGGATTTGTATATAATTTTAATAGTGCTTTACAAAATGATATCATAAGACCATCTGCTACACCATCTGTATTTGAGTTACGGGATCCTAATAATGATATCTACGGGAGGGTATTATAATGCATCGTTCATTTTTTGCTACCAAAGACGCTTTTATTAATAGTGGTTCTAATCTATTAGATGGTGCAACTTATCAAGATAAAAATACTGGTAAAGATGAAGTATTAGAATTAAAAAAAGTATTTTTTAATCAAGAATTTCATTCACCAACAAGAATGTTAATCCAATTTGATATCGATGAAATAGAAAATTATATCAGCTCATCGGTATTGCCAAATACATATAAAACATATTTAAGACTTTGGGAAGTTGGAGGCACAAGTGGGTTGTCAGATGAATATGATATTGCTGCTTATCCTTTATCACAAGAATGGGATGAAGGTGTTGGTAAAGAAGCAGATACACCAAAAACAACCGATGGTTGTAGTTGGCTCAATAGAAAAAATTTAAATGGTATAGAAACTACATGGACAACTTCTGGTGGAACTTATGTTGCTGGGGATGAAGTCACACAATCTTTTTCACTATCATCACCTGATATTGAAATGGATATCACGAGTATGACAAAAAAATGGTTTAGTGGTGCAAATACAAACTATGGATTACTATTGAGGTTATCGGGAAGTAGAGAAACATCAAGTGGCAGTTATGAAGACTTAAAATTCTTTTCACGACAAACCAATACAATATATTCACCTAAATTGGAATTGAGATGGGATGATTCAAGTCATAGTTTTGGTAGTCTGATTCCGTTGGATGTAACGGGTAACACAGAAAATTATTTATATCAACTACATGCCAGAGAGGCATATAAGGAGAATGAAACCGTTAAGTTTAGATTTGGTGCTCGTAAGAGATATATTGATAAGAGTTTTTCAACATCAGTTCAGACGATAAGTGGTAGTTATCTTGGAGAGGGTTCTGCTTCATATTCTATTATAGATATGGCAACTAATGAATCCGTTGTTCCATTTAGTGCTTATACCACGATGAGTTGTGATTCAGTATCAAATTATTTTAAACAAGATTTAAATTCTTTTGAACCTAACCGTGCTTACAAGATATTGGTTAAGGTTAAACATGAGGATAATCAGACTATTATTTATGATGATGACTTTGAGTTTATACTAAGGGTATAAAATGGCTTACGGAAAAAGAAAAAAGAGTAAAAAAGTTAGGGGTAAATCCTTAATAAAGCAAACTAAAACAACTCCACCTGAAGCTAATATGGCTACATCTACTACAAGACAACCTATTGCTAATAGAAAAAAGAAAACGAGAAAGATGTTTAGAAAGGCAGTTGGACTTCTTGCAGAACCAACGCCACCTACTCCAACTGAACCAGAGTTAATACCTATTGTTAAAACTCTTTATGATGGGGCTAATGTAAGAACATTTTATGGAATAAAGGATACACCAATTCAAGAATTCTTATCAGAAGTTATACAGAACATACCTTTGGTTAGAATAGATGAGTTAGATGATCGAGGTAATGTTTTAAATACTTATGAAATCCAATCTAATGGTAAAGGTGGTAAACAGAAAAAAAAGAAAAAGAAAAAATTTAGTATTATAAAGGGTGATACCAAAGGTGCTCACAAAACAAAAACAAAACAAGAGAAACAGAGTTTAACTCAAATTGTAGAAGAAAATAGATATAATATATCTGTTGATGGTGTGAGAGGACAGGCTTATCCAATTACATATATGGGATTAGAAAATCCTGATGAGGTATCATCATATATGTATGACGATCCACCAATCGTGCCAATACCAGCAAGTCTACCTGAATCATATCAAAATTCGGCTAACGAGGATGTAGAAGAATTAAAAGATGGTAGGAGATGTGGTAATTGTATTTTTATTGATCCCGAAACTTCTAATTGTTCTAAATGGAATGCAGAAATAAGACAGAACTATTGGTGTGCTTCTTGGGATACGATGGAACCTGTTATTGCTCAACCAAATGAATTCACTCAATTTATAGAAGAGGGTGGTGATATTTACAATTACTTTATAGAAAAAGTAAAAGATCCCATAACACAAGAGCCTAATCTTTCTAATTTCTTATCGCCATTAAATGCTTTATTTACTACATATGGTGCTTATGCATATGGCGATTATCTGAGAAGGATAGTGGATTCGGGTAATGCCTTTGATTATGATGGTATTCCAATAAATTTATTTTTTACCACACAAGAAGGATTTTTAAATGCTATAGATTTTATTAATAATTCTAATTTAGGACAATTTAATGATCCACCAGAAGAATATGATTCCATTCAACAGGCATTATGTACTTATACTTTGACTAAAAAAGCTACTTCTACTCTACCAGATAATTATCCACAGACAATTACTATTAATCTTCATGGTCAATATTATGGTGAACCTAAAAATATATTATCTCAATTAGATTTGACGAATGCTAAAATTGCTTTTAATCCCCAATTATCAGTAGACACTCATCATATTTTAAAAGATAATAGATATGACATTTTTGAAGAAAATGGTGTTCTTCATATAGACATTGTAAAACAAAGTATTCGTGAAAGGGTGTTAAAGTTTTTAGTTGATAATTCTCGTGAATATCAATTGGATGGAACTTCATCATATCTTTTTATTCAATGGGTAGCAGACAGAAGTGCTTTTACAGAATCTTTACAATCACTTTATCAATTACTTTTGACAATACCAGCAATATCTTCTGAAAATCAAGAGTTATTAGATGCTATTGAATTGACTTTAAGTGAGCAATTATTTGATGATCCATCAAATACTTTTGTTCCATTGACAACCACTTTAATTGAAACCGAAGGAGAGGGATAATGCCTTGGGTGGAATTTGATAATAGACAAGGTAGTGAAGATCCTACTAATATAGGAATGATGTACAACTTTAATTTAGAAGTTAGAGTTGGTGAAATTCTTATTGCTAAATCCGATGGTAGGGATATTGAAGGTGGTGAAATTAATCCAGATGTATTTAATAGGTTTCAGATAACTGTAGATCAATTAGAGGGTGAGATAAATTTACCTTATGTATTTTTAAGGGACTTACAAGAAACAACAATATTTGGAACTACACTTCTTATACCATTACAAATGATAAGAATACGCAGATCACCATTAGGTGGATTTGCTCAATTTAGAATAAACTATCAATATGTTGATGATATAACAGAAGAAGTTTATAGTGGTGAAGTTATAACGGAAAGGGTATTAGTTCCAAGATATATAGCACCACCTCCACCACCGCCTCCTCCTGTATTTACCATTGATGAAAATCAAATAAAAGAGGCATTAGCTGATAAGATATACGAAAAGTTTTTCTCTGATCCTAATATAGATACAAGTGCTCTTAACATTGAGTCTTTACAAACAACCACTTCTGATGATGGAATAGGTTATAAAACTGGTAGAACATCAGATGATGATCAATTAATTTTATTTAAAAAAGATAGAAATACACCAGAAAATGCTAAAGATTTTTATAATGATGAAACAGATGATAATCCAATAAATCAAATATCACTTCATCTAAGTCAGAGTTTTGCTCATACCGATGCCAATGGTATCATAGATTTATCAAGTAAACTTGATGATGAGATTAATATCACTTATGTTGTTGAACCTACTAGAACACCATCAACTGATTTAAATCCTCCTGAATTTATTTCAGGAACTGGACAACCATTGTATTGGATAGAGGTATCTAGATACACCATTGAATATAATAGATTTCAACAAGGACCAATTATTGCTCCATTCGGTGAGATGCATAGATTTTTTGAAAATCAAGAGGGGGATGTAAAATATAAACCTGATGAATGGATTAATAAAATTAATTTATCACAATTAACAAAACCTGAAGTTAGTGTTAAGGTTAATCCAAAAAAAGCTAGTAACATACTTGATACAAATATATTTGAATTACTTCCAAATCAATCTCAAAGACAAGATGAAATAAATAAATTTTTTAAAGACTTTTATAATTTAATTGGTCCTTCTCCAACTTTTGATGATGTGGATGATGATGGTGCCGGAGAGGCAATACAAGATTTAGATAATCAAATAGAAGCACGGATTAGTTATGTTTCTTCTTCAAATCAAGCTTATATAACTAGAACTGATGATGAGGCTGATGAGATAAATACCAATAAAACCTTACAAAGTATGAGGAATGTGTTAAATGATTATCTCGGTGATGTAGATAATGTAATAGAAAAATTTCCTGAACTACCAGAATATCAAAATAAATCAGAAGGATTTTTAAAATTAAGAAAATATAATCAAGCGATTATACTTAGAGATCCTATCAATGAATTGGAAATAGAAAAACCAGTTACCGTTGTTGATGATAGTGGTACTGAAATTACAGGTCCTTCTTGGGCTGTAGATGGGTTTACTGTAACGATGTGGGTTAGGTTTTTAAACTCAGCAACTGATGGTAGTTTGATGACTTATGGTAATCCATTGAATAAAACTACTCCTGGTTTTAGATTGGATACATACACAAGAAGTGATTATAATCAAGAAAATGAGTTTACAACAAATCGTAGAATGGTTAGACTCGCGGTATATGAAAATACATTTTCTAATGGTAAGATATATGATAGTCACTTTGGTGTTCCCTTTTCAAATGAATCTATGGAATTTAATGACGAGCCAGGTATTCAAGAGGAAGAATTCAGAGGAGCTAAATATAGAACATGGCAAGAAGGTGGTAATCCAGCATATGAAGAATTTGCTGCTATGGAGAATGGTTCATGGCATGTGTTTATGCAACACACACAGATACCAACTACTGATTTAAACGAATGGTTCTTTATATGTGCTACCTATGATCCTACAATAGACGAAGAGGGTTCTTTTGATGATATTGAGATACCAGATTATTTAAGAAAAAGGCAATTTTGGTTAAACCACATAGATCCCAATCCACAGACTGTTTATATGACTACCCCACCATATGGTCCTACCGGTGAAATTCAATTTAATACCGTGTCAAATAGTGGCTTTGGAAATAAATGTAAAGTAGAGGTAATAAGTCGTAGTGAGTTATTAAGAGCTCGTGGTTATAAGGTATAAACATGTCAGATATCATCATAGAAGGAAAAAATCTAAAGGATATTGACCAAAGTAATTTTCAATCAGTAGGTCCTTATACCGATAGTAATAATACACAAGTAAAAGAACCGTGGCAGGCTAGAGATATTATTAATGGTGAGAATCAAGATAAAAGATTTGAATTAGGAACATATACGGAAAACAATAGAGAGTTTTGGGAATCTCAAACTGTAAATAAACTAACGAGAACATCACAGATCGTTAAAAAAAATATGAAAACCGCTAGGGCATATGTTGATTCAAATACTAACTTGGTCATATCTGATGAAACGGGTTGGTCAGTAGATTCTTTTCCATATGTAAAAGATCAAAAAACAGATGAATTCGTACCATTATATTTTTATTATGATAAAGATTTACATCCAAATGAATACAACAATGCTGTCAATGGTAAGATTAATTTTAGACTTGAATTAAGAGAACATGGTAGAGGTGGAGATGGTATAATAGATAATTTTTTACTCAGAGAACCATTTAGACCTTTTGTTTTTGGTTTTAAGATAAATACATATGACACAGAGGCCGGTGGTGAACCAACTGGTCAAGGTGCGTATGATTTTGGTGATTATGTGACAATACAAATAGATATGAATGATGATAGTTATTTTGAAAACTGGACAGCTGATGCTATTACTATTCCAAATCCCACTTTTAATCCAACAAGCTTTATCATGCCTAAAAAAGATTTTGAAATTACGGCTAATGTACGACCTAATCCAATAATAAAAATGAGTTCCAAAATTAATGGTACTGTAGATGAAACTGCAGCTAATGTTAGTTTTTGGTTGGGTGGGTTAGCTAACCAACCAAGTTCAAGTGTAGAAGTAACAAATACTACATACTGGGCTAAATATTTTAGTAATGGTTTTAATCCAAATCAAGAATATCAATATAATACGGCAACCACAAGCAATAGTAATTCCTCTGGTAAAACTGTGGGGCACCCAATTGATGTTTACTCTCAGGTTTGGAAGATAACCAATATACAATATGATGAATGGGCATCCGATTCATCGGATAATTATCATGTTTGGGATATCACTTGGGGTCCAAATATTTCGGATGAAATAATTGCCGCTGCAACAGGATCGGAATTTCAGGTACCGACAATAACAACATCTACTTTAGAGAATTATTATATTAGACCTACAGAAAATATTACCATGATGGCTGCAAGATCAAGTACCGCTTATGAGTTAGAAAATTTTAGTTACATAAATAATGCAGGAGAGCAAGAAATAATCGCTGATTTTATCGATGTACCAACTGGTTTGATTGGTTTAACTGGTAGTGCTGAAGATGATTTAACAGTTCCTATTGGAACAACTGAGATAGAACCTCAACCTAATTTTTCCGACTCTGCGGGTATAATGCAAATATATGCTAACTTCAATGTATTATTGTATCAGATTATAAATTATAATGCTTGGAAAGACTCTACCCCACAACCTTTATCATATAGATTGAAATATGGATATGGTGATGTTTTAGTGGGTCCACCAGACGACTTAGATAATATTTTTGAAACCAAACAACTTCCATTAAATTCAGAGCTTCAAATTGTAGCTAAACCTGGATGGAAGCAAGATGTTGGACAACTAGGTGGATATGAATTGGGTGATTTTTTTTATTGGAATAATCTCTCTGGTCTTACCATACAAGAATTTAATACTGAAATATTAAATACACAAGATTCGGTAAGTGGTGGTGATTTTATTTCAATTAATGATGAACAAGGTCAGGATAATGATATAACAAACCAACTTATAAGAACGGCTAATTCGGAAGAAACACCTGTTAATTATTTAGGTCATGTTTTTAAACCTTTGGGGACTTATGTAAAAATAACTAAAACAGATGATAGTCATAATTTTTATATTGGAAATCCAAATAATGCAAATGTACTTCGTAGTAAAGATAACTCAACTGATATAGATGCTGATATGTATCAAATCGGAGGAAATCTACAATGGGCTTTCACACCAAATATGGTTCATGATCAAGGTGAGGTTGGTGAGATGCCTGTAATTCAATCCATAAAGAAGTGGAGTGATCAAGCTAATGAATTACTAACAGAAACAAATATATCTGCGGTATTAACTAATTTTAATATGACATATGAAGAAGATGGCGAATCTATGAGATTGACTTATGATCCACCAAATTCAACCGATGATCCTAAATATGCAAAATATTTTGAGTTTATTATGAAATCAACTATAGTGCCACCGCCATTAGAACCATTCTTAGGTGTGTTTGAGATAAACTTTAATTCAAATAGTGAAAACTTAGGAACAATATCTTTTCAACAAGAAGCCGATGAAGTACCACAGACAACTATCATTGGGCAATTTGGCGATGATAATTTAATAGAAACACCAACTCATGCTATTAATATGGATGCTTGGATTGATGGGGCTACGGTTGGAATCTTACCAATACCATTGGATATTGATATAAATTCTGGTGATATCGAATTGGCATCTTTAACCGCAAATTTATCACCAGAATTTGAAACCCGAGTGGATCAGATATTAGAGGATAATGTTTTTGATGACTATGATGCTGATCTAAAATCTAGTATCAAAGAACATTTGGTAAACGAGTATTTGAATTTACAGATAACTGATAATAATTCCTTTTCTATAGAATCAAATACCAGTAATGAAGATGTTAGGGAATTTTTACGAGTAGTGGAACAAAATAACAATCTTCCAAGATTACCATTGAGGGTAACAGGAACTTTTAGTCAAGTATTTACCTTAACTTTAAATCCAAGTCTTTTTCTTAATGATGATGATGGAGTTACTTATCCTACTAAATTTATAACGAATTGGGATCAAGATGCGTATAATGCAAATTCTTCTTTAAGTGCTGCTGACACATGGCTCAATGATGACTTGTTAGAAGTTAACTCTGCTGATATGTTAGAGGATACATTAAATATAGACATACCAGCTACTTTCTTCAATGGTTCTCGTCAAATAAAAATAATACAACAGATAGCAGCACAAAGTGGAGCCAATGAAGGTACTGATTTATTTTATGCAGGTGCTAGTGATCCTATATTATATACAGATGAAATAGCGACATTTAAATATAGACATAGAATAGTAGATATGGATTCGAGTTCTACTATAACTCTTAATTGGGTGGGTGGTTTCTAATGGGTGCTCCAGTAAAAAAACAATTTGATTATTATGTAACAAATCTTGATTGGAATGATGGTAGTGATTTAGAATATGTTGATAAACCAAAATTATTTGATAGAAGTTTTAATTTTGAACACACTTATACCATGCCAGGTTTCTATGCTATAAAAGGATTGGTTTTTAAACATGCTTTAATGATGAAAAGTATATATCCACCAAAAACAACTGATTTTACACAAGAATGGTTGGTTGAAAATTATACTATAGTAACTGAAAATTGGGAAAACTATGACGCTAATTATCCTGCTGTAATTAAGAGAATAAGAACAAAAGAAAACGAAGAGAGGTATATTAGATTAGCTGGATATAATGTAGCAGACGATGAGCCACATGGACCTGGAACAGATAATAGTGGATTACAATGGTCCCCATCATCTGCAGAACCAGATGGGGGATTTTATATAGCAGCTCCAACTAATAGTTACACTAATATTAGGATATATTCCGAACAACCATCCCCTCCTGATAAATCATATCGTGGTACACCCGAGTCAGAATTTGTTGGTGCCATTGAGGTAAAGGTGCCATCAACTGGTGGAAGTTCCGATGGTCCTCTTGTATTAGCAAATGAAACTATATCAGAAGGATGGTGTGGAACAAGAACACAAAATGCTGGAGCTCGTATGCATGTAAATGTCCATATGGATGCTGATTATAACTCTTTCTTTCAATTTAAATTTGATGCTTGGTTACCAAATTTTGGTAGATACACCACGGCAGCACAAAGTTCAGCGCCATCAATTAGTTATGATTGGCCATCATATGAGCCACAAGAATTTTTTCAACCTACTGTGGCAAATGCTCTATCACGAGAACCTACTATTTCAGGAAGACAATCACGACATGATATAAAAAATTATTATGGATTATCAGATGATGAATTAGATGATATTCTTCTACCGCCTGATTCAATGGGAGGAGATGGTGAACTTGAATGGGTTGGTAAAAAATCTTCGGATTTTAATATACATGGATTAGATAAAGATGATAGTGGAGTTTGGAAAGTTACTAATGCATCAGACGATCAAGGTGATATAGCCTGGGACCTTAATCTTTCTTGGGGTGGATGGAATTGGCGTGATGGTACAATATCTCAAGATGGATTATGGGTATGGAGAAAACAAGAACAACCAAATGGTACAGAGTTTGCGGGTTGGCTATTTAGAGAAACTATAATTAGTGAAGATCAACAATGGATGAATAATGATGGTGGCGATTGGATACTAAATCCAGATTTTGATCCTAATATTGAAAGAGATCCTGTAAACAATCCAACAAGATATAGGATAAAACTTAGAGCCGTAGAACCGAATTACGATGACGATGGTAATGAGATATATAATTCACCAGATTGGAGTACGGGACAAGATGATTATTGGTATATCAAAGGTACTAATAGTTGGCAAACATTTCAAGGGAATTTTTTTGCTCAAAAAAAATATGTTAGATTATTTATTGAAATAACTCAACGAGATGGAGAGAAGGATTTTGATCCAAGAGTATCTTCTACAACTTCATTGGATGTCGATGGGAATTCAATAAATATGATTGAGCAATATGGACATAGGTGGTGGAGATTTTTTCTAAGAAACATTGAAATGAGATTTCAAAATAATAATGATTTAAAATTTCCATTGGAGTGGGAGAAGTTTCAATCTAATATGGTGATTAATCCATCCCCTACATATGCTTCACCTTTTTTTTATAAAAATAATTTTTTAATGATTGGTGGATTAACCAAGAAATCTTTTTATTTTAAATCATTAGCATCTATACTTGGATATGATTACAATTCTTTAGAACGAAAAGAAAATTTTAATTATGATGCTTTTAATCAATATGATGTTATGACTGGATTAGATACTTTAGCTAAATTTGAAAAGAGTATGTATAACAATTATTTAGATTCTTTTAGTGAAGTAATTGAAGATAATTATGGTGAAGTTATCAATAAAGGAATTATAGATAAGGATTGGCATGGTGTATTTGAAAATACTGGTTTAACCGAAACTGATATAGCCACTACACGAATATATAAAGGTGTAAAACCCATGTGGCAACAATTGGGTTTTTCAGCTGAATCTTATGATAATCCAGATGAATCAAAATATTGGAAGAATATAATACCAAAAGATTTTGATTTATCAAATAGATCGGGTATAACTAAAAGAGATTTACCAGATCCAACGAAAGGTTCATTGACACCGAGAATTCCTAGACAAGAATTTATTGTAGATGAAGATGTTCATCAATATTGGGAAGATGGTTACTTTTGGCCAAATCTTTCTAAGTTTAATAAACTTGGTGTCTTCAATGGTGAATATCCTGGAGGTAGATTTTCTAATTCAGCATCATTTGATGATGCGGGTACTATGAATATTACTCCAATACCATTTGCATACGGAGATGAAAAATCTGATATTATGTCAATGAATATTTCAGATACAAAATTATCATTTGACATAATTTATGATGATGAACAGATACAAGACACCACAGATAATTTTGATATAAAGTACATTACTGATTTTTCTTTAAAGGTTGATGATAATAATAGAATAAATAGAAAAGTAGTTGATCATACTGATCTCATTGAAAAAAATAATAAAGAACAGGCATTCTGATGAGTTACCACGATTTAACCGAAGAACAAATGCTTTCAGAGAGTATAGGTTTAAACGAAGACGAGATATCATTAAAATCTGAAACTCTGTTTCCATCTGCAAATAAACAGGGTGTATTTTATTATGAGCCTGTTTCATCAAGTTTATGGGAAGGGTATACTGGTATAGATTATAATGCAGAAAATAAATTTAGGTATGCTCTAGGAACTTGGACAGAAGTTACTAGAAACAATAGAGGAATAAAAATTTATTCAAATGATACGATGGATTTTATACGATTGGGTGCTGATGTAGAACCTGGTGAACCTCTACCAACTTCTCCTCCAGATGGTTTTAAAGAAAATACAGAAGAAAATGCTGAAGAAATAGAACCTAAACCACCTGAAGATTCTCGTAAGATGTGGAGTGGTTATAGGATATATGAGGAAGCTGATTTCGATATGGGTGATGATGATGCAGAAACCTTACGAGGCTATGGCTATAATCCTATGTTTAAACCAAGTCAAAGAAATAATATTGTTAAACATTTAGCTGAGGCTAATGAGCCAGGTTATCAACATCTTCATACTCGTGAATCTATACCAGCTGCTTACGCTGACGCAGACGAAACATGGGAATGGTTACAGGCAGATAAATATATGGTGTCTATGCCACGCGCTTATATTGCTGAAAGTGATAATTATAATCTAGGCCATGATACTAGACCTGATAGAAGATGGAGTGGTTTTGATGGAATTAGTTCCGATAGAATTAATTATTTTGATGTGGGTATTAGGGTTGGTTATGATGATTGGTCGGTAAAACAAAGACATGGTGGTTATGTAAAAGCTGGTGGTAATTGGAAAGTTGGTAGGGTAAATGATAGGGGTGGTTCTTATCATGATCAAGGATTTGGGACATGGCATCATAAAAAATTAACATTAGACATGTTACCATTTCACAATGATGATATACTGGACTCTTCAAATCCAGAATTTAAACTACACGATGTTAGAAGAGGACCTAACGCAAAAGAAAACGCTGCTTGGAAAGAACCATATACCGATTCGGATTTACAAAAAATGGGACAAGGGTTTTGGAGAGTTAAATCGGATGGTGGTATAACATTAGTAAATCCATATTTAAATAAAAAAGGAAAAAGGCCGTGGTATAAAAGACTTAAAAACGCTGTTGGAAATCTTGTTAGATCGGGTGGAACATTTAATTATAATGCTGTTTATTTTGAATACGAATGGGAGCCAAATTTAGATAATTCTCCATATTATAACAGAGAGGGTGCTTATAGTAATGATTATGAATGGGTATGGACTGGTAAGGAATGGAAGCCATCAGAGACTCTTTTAGTATCACCACTGGTAAGAAAACCAAAGCACAAATTTGTTGGGGTGCCTATAATATCACAAGAACATCCTGATATGTTAAATGCTGCTACAAAATCACCATCCTTAATTTCAGAAAATCTACCTATTTATCACGATAATTCTATTTTAGAAGCCGTAGCTCCACTTAAAATTTGGATTGGTGTTGATTTTTTTGAAAAAGATTTAGAGGCTACATTTAGTTCAAATGTATATAAATATCATATTATACAATGGGGTGATGAAGATAATTTAATGTCCGATGAAGATATTATGTTATCTGAATTTTTTTCACTTTATGATGTGGAAGAGGATGATTTTGATAGAGGGCAAGCAAAAATATTTATTCAAATTGTAAAAACTTGTAAATATCTTAAACAACTAAAAGATGATGATACAACTAATCAGAAATTAAATTTTACACCACATACTTATTTAACTGGGGGTGTGAAAACCATAAAGACTGTAGTGTTTAGATTAGATGCAACCGAATCAACTTTATATGAAACTACATTGATTACCACTAATATTAATGTTGGTGATGCTGGTGAAGATATTAAAGATTTTAATATTTTTGGTGCTAGTAATTTTAATGTGTTGCCACTTAATTTAGATAAAAAAGAATTGGTGATAGGAGCTATAGATAAAAATTCTGATTATGTAAATACATTGAGAAATATAGATAAATCAGATTTTTATGGACCAAAAGATTATTTAGAAAAAAAACATATTGAAGAGTTTTTACCCAAAGCAGATAATTCTGAGTATGGGGACTACCCTGGTAAATTAGATTTATCAACTACGAGAGTATTTAATAAACCATATGACATATCTTATTTTATCGATCCTATTTCTACAACTGAAAATAGAAGTAAGGCTACCGACATACTTATAGATAATGATGATTGTATAATTGAAATAAACCCAAGCAAAACAATTGGGTTGGCAATAGAAAATACCGGAAAATCTAATATCAGAGGTGTTTTAATAGGTGATTATAATTTAGAAAAAGAAGATTATGAGGATGAATTAAAAAAAGAATCTAATATGAAAGTTTCGAAAATACAAAATAAAAATAAAGATCAGGCAATCTAATGAAATTAATTGGAAACTATAGAGAAGAGATAATAGAGCTGATTCAAGGATCTGAACAATATATTATACCCGATGATATAATTAATAATGTTGAAACAGAGGATAAATCTGTAATAAAATTAGTTGTATCTCAAAATAGTTTATTTTTAAATGAATATGATTTAGTACAAAATGTTGATTATTATTATAAGAATGGTGAAATTTATCTTAGACCAAATGAACTTCTTGATAGAGAAAATTTTCTTAAAGGTGACTACAATCTTAGATTTGATTTTATAAAAAGATATACAGAACAGATATTATACATATCAGAAATTTCTACGAGTAGAAAGGAAATTAGATTAAGATATAATCCTGTTTCTGATACTGGCATACCAAAGGTAAACACCCAACAACTTACTAATTTTTTAAATGAAACCGATAAGTCTTTTACTGTTGATTCATCGGATTATAAATTTACTTCAAATATAGAATTGCCAAATGGTTTAATGATACCAATAAACTCATATGCTCTTGATAGGGTATCTCATGGCAACGATGGGTTGAGTGTTATATTAAAACTTGAAAGACCAATACCATCAGATATTAATGTAAATACATCTTTATTTTCTATTTCAAGGAAGTGGTATGAAACACAAAATCAAGACATATATTTTGTAGATGATGATTCGCCAGCTTTTGGAACTCTAAGACCATTACAAGTAGATACTGGATATTTAACCGAAACTACTGCAGTAGACGATGTAGTTACAAACTATAATGAATTATCAACTGGTTCGTTAAATATAATATCAGATTTAAATCAAAAGAAAAAGGACATCAATCTCAATATAGATTTTTCTGAATTTTCAAATCATGTTTTCTTTGGCTCAGCTAAAACTAAATTAGAAAATTTTAAAGACAAGGTTGTAAAATTAGAGGGTTTGTATAATAAAATATCTACTTCTTTAACCATCAGTAGTAGTGATTATGAAATTTTTAATAGACAAAATTTATTTGGTCAGATAAGAAAAGAAAAAGAAAAATTTACTGTATATGAAAGATTCATGTATAATGACAATCAATCAACCACACCATTTTCAGCACCAGGATTAGGAACAAACTTAGCTGGTAATAATTTTAAAAATTCAACAACACAAAATTATCAGATATTATCTGGTAGTAGTGCAGAGGGTTTTGATAAACTACATACTAAAACATTGTCTGATTCTAATCTTCATTTATTTACAAATAAATTTCATGTAGAAGATCCACCGTTTTATAATACCAATGCGGATGTATATTTAAGTTTTATATTGAGAAATACTGGTAGCTTAGATCAACTAGTTATAAGTGGTGGTGAACATAATATGGGTATGTTAGGAGATCCTAAAAATGGATATCAATATAAACGAAGTTATAAAATACCTTTCAATGCCTTTAGTGGTTCTACTATATCTAATTCAGTACCAACGGGATCACATTTTAAACGATATGTGTTTAAATCACAGCAGAATTATTTTAGACCAGAGGAAAGTGAAAAAGATATTTTTCCAATTAGTGATTATAGTGCTACCTCAACAAAATTTGAAATACTAAGTGGTTCTAATATAAGAAAGGCATCGACAAGTGGTAGCATCGGTGATGGTTTCGCCTACGGCATCAGAGATAGTTCTGGTCAACAGACACAACAGATTTTTCCATCGGTGGTTGATCAAAATAATCTATCCAATACATTTAATTACATAACAGGATCATTTTTACCACAAGGTGATTTGTTTCCTATCTTTATAGAATCTGCAGCAAATAAATCACATTTTACCGATGTCCGTATATCGTATAAAAATCCAAGTAATGTACATCCATTTAACAATGTTTACAGACCACCAAGTGGGAGTTATGCGGGTTCAGATGAGTGGAACAATTGGTACGATGGTGTTCATGCCTCTGCTTCTGTATATGATACAAATAATATACATTCTCTAGTAAACAATTTACCATTAACTTTACGAGAAAATAATGATCACGCTGTTCTTAGAAATTTTGTAAATATGTTGGGTGAGCAATTTGATTTACTTAGAAACTACATAGACAACTATCATAATTTTTATAGATTAGGATATACTAATCCAAATTCAATGCCCGATAATCTAATGCCAATATTAGGTGATGCTGTGGGTTGGGAATTATTAAATACCATCGGTGGTAGTTCAATAGAAGATTATGCCACAAGCACGGCTGGTGATGAAGTTGGTGTACAAAATGTAATTAATGCCACTTGGAAAAAGATTTTAAATAATTTAATCTATGTCTATAAGGTAAAGGGAACAACGGAGTCAATAAGTAGTTTACTGAATCTATATGGATTTGATTCCAATGGATTTAAAATGCGTGAGTATGGTGGTTCAACGGCTGAACATAATCCCACTATCATCACAAATGATTCCGAAGATTTCTTAGAGGGTATAAAAAATATTCAAGGTAATGTTTCTTTTATACAAGAAATACAACCATTTCCAATGATGAATTTCAGAGGAACTAATTCTCTTGGTGTGGATTGGTGGGCAAATGAAGCTAGTGCAAGTGGTTTAGAATTTGTTTTTAATGCTGATAGATCATCAAATACACAAACTATATTAAGATTAAGTGGATCATTAAATGATATTTGGGATTTAAGAGTTGTTCCATCAGCATCATCTGCTACTACTGCTAGTTTAGAATTCAGATTAAATTACAGTAATGTCGGTTCATCATCTTTAGCTACAAATGCAATATCAATGTCATCTCCATATAGTGGAGATTTTACCTCTGGTAAAATATGGAATGTATTATTACAAAAAAATGTAATAACTGGCTCATCAATACATAATCAATTTACACAATCCTATCATATGTTTGTTGCTCGTAAAGATGATGATAAGATAAAAAATGTTAGTTTTGTTAGCATGTCTTCTGATCAACTTACACCATCAACTGCTTCTTATGCTAATTATAATTTTAGTTACAGAGGAGCACCAACAGGTTCACATAATAATAATTTATTTGTTGGTGAAAGTTTATCAGGTTCATTAGCTGAGTTAAGAGCTTGGAATTCTTATGTCAGTATGTCTAAGTTTAAACAACATACTATAAATTATCAAAGTATTGTTGGAAATCACATAACATCATCTGTTGCTGATTTGACATATAGATATAAATTTGATGAAAACATTGTCGATTGGTCAACTAATCCTGCTTCTGCTTCATTAAAATTACATGATGCTAATTCAACACAGGGAAAGGATTATTCTATATTGATATCATCTCAAGATAATTTTAATTATGCCACTACTATGACAGAACAGACATTTTATAGATTAGCTGTAAAGGGTACGGATAAATTACCAAATGATAATCAAACTAATTTAAATCCTACAATGACCATAGCTGGTGAATTAAGTGCTGAATCTGAAATTATTGGAGAACCAACTGATAGTTCTGGGCAAGTAGAAAGGCAATTTACAAATAACTTTGGTCGAGATGTTTCTTATGTAAATGCAATTGATACATTTGTAGTCAATCAATTGCCAGATTTTAGAGTAGATGATTTTATTGGAGATCCTGATGAGGATAATACTGAAACATATGAGGATTTATTACGATTAAGAAAATCATTAATTGGGGATACCAGAGTATCAATTGATGTTGAGTCAAATCTAAGAGCGGTTGAGAATTTGTTAACTGATGAAGTAAAAGATACGATAGAGATAATGACTCCAGCAAAAACTAATTTTGAGATGTTCTATGATGTAAAGAACGATACTCTGTTTAGATCAAAACTTGGTAAAAATACTAGTATACAAACTAAATTAAATCCTGGTATGGCAACGGGTATTATAGATGCTGATAAATTTGATGAACCAACTCCTACGGGATTTGTAAATAATAATTTAAAGATAGGTACAATAGACGCTGATCAATGGGATGAACCAAAGACAACAGGATTTGTAAACAATAATTTAAAGATTGGTACAGTAGATGCTGATAAATGGGATGAGCCATCATTAACTTCTTTTGTAAATAATAAAGTCAAAGAGGGTAAGATAGACGCTGATCAATGGGATGAACCAACTTTAAATGCTTCGTATGAATCTTTTACAAGTAATACAAAATTAAATTATGTGGATTTGACAAATTCAAAAAGAACACCTGTTTATAATGTAACACCAAAGGTTGGTTCACATGATATGAGTCAGGCATTTTTAGGACCTAAAAACCACATTGGAAAAAATGCAGGAACTGGTGCAAATAACAGATTTTTTAAATCAATTAATCCTGGCACAGATGGAAATTATAATACCTATAAATTTGAAAATAGATTTACCTTTAAAACAATAGGTGATACTGAAAGATTTAGTAATTCACAAAGCATACATGATAATTTTGATTCATTTAGAGAAAGGAATTATGTAGATCAAAATCATGTTTCTAATTTTAAGTATAAATCATATTTTGGGGTTGGTGGCGAACATGGTGCATTTAAAGATGGTCGTATGGTTGGTAGGACAAGATTCTATAGTTCATCCAATGGTGAGATATTCTATCCATCTAATCACTATATACATGCTCGTACAAGTAAAGATGCTTTATGGAATTTAATATACAAAGGAACACAGCATAATGGTTCAAATCCAACACAAGATCCTGTTGATAGGGATCCTAATCCAAAAATTGCTGCTTATATAATAAGAGTTGGTGGTGCTGATACTGTACAAAGAATTAAAGTTGAACGACCTGTATCGGTAGATAGAAGAAGAATAACAATAAATGCTAGTGGTGCTGATGGTGCTTTTACTTTTGAAATATTTAGAAAGGATAAAACATTAGGTTCTGTACAATTACACACACGGGGTTCAGATGGACTTTCAAAAAGAGATAAAATATCCATTGGTATAAGTGGTAATATAAGAGAATATAATTTTAAAATAACTCCAACCGATGCAACAATAAATACTGTTGGAAATGCTAGAGCTATGCGTGAACAATTTAGAGGAAGACCGGCAAGATCAAAGGGTTCGATAACAAAAAGAAGACAACGAGATGGTTCTATGACAGGAACATTTACAAGAATAGATGGAGATTTTTCAATAAGAGTAAGTCTTAGATAAAATTATATTGAATTTTTTTATTCGATATATTTATTAACATATAGGAGTAAATCAATATGGGTATTTTAGATAACGATACAGTAATTGTTGATGCCATTTTAACAAAGTTGGGCAGAGACAAATTAAGACAAGGACAACCACTTGGTATATCCCAATATTCTTTTGGGGATACGGGTGTTGATTATAATTTATATAATCCAGATCACCCATCAGGATCAGATGCTTATGGACAGGCTATTACAAGTCTACCACAATTAGAAGCTGTACCCGATGATGATGTTTTCATGAGATCAAGATTATTTGGAACGGGTGAAAGAGGAATACAAAATTACGGATTTATTGATTTACCGGATGGATTGACAAGAAGTATATCTTCCATACCTGGTGGTATTGAAAGTACGGCAGTAACTTTAAGACCAAGAGTATTTTCTGCTGGAACAGAATTAACTGATAGTCAATTTAAATTTACAATATTAGATCATAGAGGTTTAACTGCTACAATTGGTGGTCAAACTATAGTTGGTAACGCTTTTAAATCAGTTGATGTTGATAAGAGATCAGCAGTTGGTAGTGAATTACTATTAAATGCTCAAGCGGGTGCGGTAAGTAGACAAGTCATTAGAACCATTAGAATATCATTAGATGGTGATGGTGCCGCTCCAGTTCAAGTAACTATAACTGTTCAAGCAAATAACACCGTAGATGGTGGTACTGTTGGTGATAGTTAAAGGATAAGATATGAAACAATTTAATTTTACAGAAGATGTAGTATCAACCGAAATAACCGTAACCGATGGATTTGGAGATGGTGGTGTTGGTATTATGACGGCGAATGCCAGTAGCACATTACCATCCCTTACAACATCTTCATTATCAGAAACACAAAAACAATACTATTATAATTTACAATATAATTCAAAAGATCATTTGTCTGTATCTTATGGACACATAGCTGGAAGTGGTAGTGCTGAACAATCTTCTACTTTAGAAGGAACTACTAAAGCTGTTTATGGTCAATTTTATAATTTACTTGAAAATGATAGAGCTGCTTTAAAAAAGAATACGGGATTTATTATAAATTCTGTTACTGCTTCAGATGCTTATTTTATTGTGGCTGAAAGATTACAGATGAAAGATAGGTTAAATCCTGGAACATGGACATTAACTTTATCTGGATCAACTACTGCTGGTGCTAATGCAACAATTAATTTAACGGATAATAGTAAAACAACAGATGCTGCAGCTGCTCCTTTTGGTGAAAGATATAATATTGTATTGGGTTCTGCTGGAACTCCAAGTGATACAACTCAACAAGGATTGTTTTATCCTGATGCTGGTATAATGGTATTAGGTGCTACTCGGATGTCTGCTAGTTTACCCGGCACTGGAGCTGGGAAAACTCTTGCTAGAGGTAATGGGGTTGAAATGCAAGGAACTGGATTAGCTCCTGATCATAGAGTAAATGTTGCCGCAGATAATGCACATAAATTAGCAGTTGCTATCCAAAAAGGTAGTTTAACATTGAGATCAGAAGAAAAGCAATTTATCTATGATTACTTCTGTAGAGCTAAAGCTAACGAATTTAATTACTCACAGAATCTAACATTTTGGAGTGGTTCACAATATGATATTAGACATACTGATATGATAAGTAATCCACAAGTCTATATAACCGAAGTTGGTTTATATGACGAAGCTGGAGAACTAATGGCAATCGGAAGATTGAGTTCCGCTCTTGAAAAGAATTTTAGTTCAGAAGCTATCATAAAGGTTAGGCTAACTTATTAGTGTCATGGGATGTTTAAAAATCTCACCGATGAAAACAGAAATATTTACGATTTCGTATCTAATAAGACATATAATCTAAATCAATCATCAGTTACTCGATACCATTTTGTATCAGGATCAGACGATGAAACCTTATCAAGAAACTATAATTTTGCTAGGATAAATTTATATCTTAGTGGTTCTGATTATACAAACCATAATAAAAAATATAACAGACAACCAACTCCTGGTAATCCATTAAATAGTGATGACATGTTCTTTGATAAATTTTATATTAGTGGTTCAGTTGTATCTATACCACAAAATGAATTTGGGGATAGGGTAAAACCAGGAACATTTACATTAACCGATAGTACAACTGGTGCTATAATTAAAGATGATTTGAAAGGTAATTTATATGGATCAAATGCCACATTTTCACAATCATCAGCTACATCACTATCATCATCTGATAATTATGTGGGGAATATATTTTATAATTTAGGTGTGTTTGCTATCACAGAAACAGCTTCTTTTGATGGAACAAATGATTATTCAGAAGTTACTTCTGGTAATTACACTCTTAGATATAAGGGAGTGCATAAGATATCGACATATGAATATGTCTGTAATGCTGCTTCAAATGAATTTAATATGACACAAAACGAAACAATATTTAAACCTGGTGGTGCTGGTAAATTAAAAGATCATCTAACTGGTAGTAATTTTCCAACTTATGTTACAGAGGTTGGTTTATATGATGGTAGTGAAAATTTAATGGGAATAGCCAGATTATCAAAACCGATACCAAAATCACGAAAATTGCCAATGAGATTCTTTGTGAGAATGGATTATTGATATATTTATAGTTGTACAAAACTTTATAGGAGAAAACAGATGTTAAAGAAAATCATAATTGGGTTACTATTAGCCTCATCTTTGTTTGGTAACGATTCTATCAAAAAAGAAAAGAAAAATGGACAAGAATCAAAATTCTTTTCTGGACCTAAGAGTATATTCTCGTTTAGATTTGCTGATAAATTTTTTAAATATTCAACAGCTTATGCTAGTTTTAGTTTAAATGCACCGAGATATCAAGACGATAGATTTGCTATTGTAGGTGGATTGTCTACAGGTACTTTAGAAGTTGCAAGAGATAGTAGAGAATTAAAACCTGATTTTCAAACATCCTTTGGTTTGAGAAAAGTAGGTAGATTTCAATATGAACCAAAGCGTGGTGTCAAGTCTGCTGGTAAAGGTGGGACTTGGTATGATGGTACTGAATCGAATGCTAATGAAAGTGCAACATTTGGTCCTGTTAAAGGTTGGGAATATTTGATTAAATGGTCTGAGGGTAGACAATGGGGTAACGATTATGTTAATCAAGAATATTGGTTGAGATATATCGGTAATTATCTAATGGTCAAAGTTGGTGTTACTGAATTGGGATTGGAAGACATTCATTATACACATGGTGATTTAAGAGTTCATTTAACACCAGAAGCATTGGGTAATAAACTACATTTTTCTGTTGGTGTAAAACATAGAAATCATCCAGTTTATGGATTTGATGCTATGATATTAGATACAACATGGTACAGAGGTCAATGGTGGAACTTTGCTGAAGATGCATTTGGTATAGATGATAACATGTGGTTTGATCCTACAATGGTAGATGAAGATGGAAATTGGATAAATCAAGAATTATTTGAATATGATGTTGAAACAGGTGAACTTGTACCGATAGAAGGTGATGGTCCTTTTTGGAATGAAGGTGGTGAGTATTGGGGACATGACTGGTTGTGGAGAGATGCTGATGGTAGAATATTTGCTTACACAGACAGAGAGTATTTTCTATACCACTTTCCTAATATGTTAGAAGAGTACATCGGTGATAAGAAAAGAGCATTGGGTAATCAGAATGAAACCTCATTGGTGTTGGGTGTTGACTTTTATCATTATGGTGAAAATTGGTGGTTGCACAGTTGGGGTAATTGGTTACCAGTTCATTATGGACACGATAAACATGCTTATCACAATGCTACACATTATGGTGACCATTTAGACCAAGACAAAGAACCACATAAGTTTATGTATATGGAGCCGATGTGGATGGATTGGAATGATTATGACATGGGTGCAATATTCGGTGTGAAGATTCAAGATAATCTCGGTGTGTTTGCTGAAGGTAGATATTTGTTCTATTGGGAAAGACCAGCATACGATATCAAATTAGGAATTAACTATCAATTTATGGGATTCTAAATAAAATGAATGGTGATATCAAAATAGGTAAGTTGTTATGTGATGAAGATATAATTACCAAACGACAACTAAATAAAGCTCTACAGGCTCAAATCAAGGGTGATAAGAGCACTCTTGGTGAGATACTTGTTAAGATGAATTTTTGTAGTTTAGATGATATCACGGAGATTTTATTAAATCAAGATGAGTTAAAGGAAAAACATAAAGAGGCTGAGCCTGAACCAATAGTAGAACCAACGCCTGAACCAACACCAGCACCACAACCTGTAGTTGAACCAACACCACAGAAAAAAGAACCAATCGAGTTATCAGAGGATAAGGTTTTAGATACAAAATTTACATTATCGGTACAGACTATGGTTGCTGCTGGAACAGGTCTGGCATCATTAATTGGTATGTGGTATACTCTACAAGGAGAAATACAAGAAGCAAAAGAATTACCAAATTTAGAAAGTTTATATTCTGCAGAATATCCATCTAAGCCAGAAGGTCATAACTGGCCTCGTTCATATGAACAATATAAAACACAAGTAGGTTCACTACAAGAAGATATGGATGATGTTTTCGGAATGATAGAGGAGATGGAAGAAACCATCAAAGAATTAGAAAAGGAAATAAAAAGCCTTGAACGAAGAAAGAGGGACAAATAGGAGTTTGTTATGAGATTTATATTTGCATTATTATTATTCCTGTCTGTTACATTTGCACAAGTAAATGACAAGAACTTTAAAGATAAGATTAATGGTGGCGTAGTCGTAGCCGTCTTTACATCTGAATGGCAAGAACAAGAATTAGATAGTAAAATACTGAAAGGAGTTGAGGGGTATCAAGATGCCGAAATCATTTATGTAGAAAGTGAGCAAGCTAAAAAAGTCACTAAGAAATTAAGATTTAGAAATTTTCCATCTATTGCCCTATTCTTTGATGGAAGTAAAAAAGAAACTTGGAAAGCTGATATGGATGGTGAAGTTGATTGTTCTGCTAAAGACATTAAAGGTGCTATAGATGATATGTTGGCTGAAGATGTATTTTAATGAATATAGCTCTTATAGCTGGTCATTTAGCATTTGGACTAATAGCCTTTTCTTTTTTAGTCAAGGACATCTTGTGGTTACGGCTTGTATCTATACTTGCCAGTCTATTCTCAGTATTTTATAATTTTTATATACCAGACCAACCTATGTGGTTGGCTATCAATTGGAACATTGTCTTTGTTCTTGTAAATCTATATCATATAGCCATTATCATATATGAAAAACGACCAATTAAAATGGCACCAAAGGACAAGGAGTTGTATGAAACCCTATTTAGAGACTTGAGTCCTGTTGAATATCTAAAGATAACAAAGATAGCGGAATGGAAAAAATTTAAAGCTGGTGATACTTTGATCAGAGAATCACATATGGTTACTGATTTGATTTTAATATATAATGGAACGGTTGATGTCATGGTAAGGGGTAAGAAAGTTGCAGAACTAAAAGATGGACAATTCGTGGGTGAAATGTCTTTTCTTACAGAGAAGTCAGCAACTGCTGATTGTGTTGTAAAACATGATACCGAATGTTTGATGTGGAAACAACCTGAGTTCAAGGATTTATTAAAGAGAAATCCATCCTTATATTACACCATTCAAGGATTGTTGAGTAGTCAATTGGTGAGTTACAGCAACAAATAAAATGTTACACTATTGTATTGTTCTGATACAAAAAACAACTAAAAAACCACTAAAAACTCTTTGGTACGATTATTGTATTATATAGGTATAAACAACAATCAAGGAGAACTGAAATGTTCAAAACAATATTAAATAAAATAAAGAGTGTTAAAGGAAATTCGCTTGCTGAATTTGCTGTGACTACTGCTATGATGGCTACTTTAGCTGCTACTGCTGCTCCTCAGTTTGGTTCAGTTGGTGAAGATGCTAAAGAAAAGAAAACTTTAAATAACATTGACAAGATTATTCAATCAGCTAACAACTTCTACAATCAGAAGTTAGACGAAGAAGGTCGTGGAAGATTTCCAGGTCAATCTAAGTATGACTCAAAAGTTGGTGGTTATGATTTACCAGCTGATACCGATACAGATATCGCTTTGGAAATGTTTGTCGAAACAGTATTGAATAACTATGACGGATATACAGATGACTTATCTGCTTTCGTATATGTATTTGCACAAAGTGTAGAAGACCAAGATGCAGTTCAAGGTGATTGGCATTCATTACAATCATCAGTTGATTATGATGTTGATGGTGCTGTTGATTTTGTAGGCTTATTTGGTAACAATGGTATGTCCTCACCCTTTCAGGATGGTGCTTATATGTACTTAGTAATTCCAGGAAGTGGAAGTGGTTCAAGTTCAATGGCTCCTGCTATTATCGTAGCAGATGTTGAAAATCCAACAGAACTTCATAAAACCTTAGTACCTTAAACGGAAAGGAGATATAGTCATGTTTAAAAACAACAAAGGGTTTACCTTGATTGAATTGATAATGGTTACAATCATTCTCGGTATACTTGCAGCCGTGGCTATCCCAAGATATGCAAATACCTTGACAAGAGCGGAAGTGAGTGCGGAGAAAGCTTTCGTAAGTCAGATATGGGCTGGGTGTGAGGAAGAAGCTTCGGTACGATTAATTGAAAATGGTATTGAAGAATGGCCTTATAACCCACTAACAGTTTTAAAGAGAACTCGTAATGTAATCGTTACTCTCACTTTAGGACTACCCGATACTGATAACGAATGGCAATTTGCTTTGAATAGTGGTGATGGTGTTGTAACTGTACCAGCTATTTATCATCAAAGGCGTGGAGATGACTTGTATTACTACACATACGATTCCACAAACTTTGATTTAGCTGAAACACCAATATTATATCAACCTAATTAAACCAACATGGGGAGTTGAAACATACTCCCCATATTTATAGTTATGAAAACAATTGAAATTATAATCACATCCTTAATAGCATTAACAATATTATTTACATTCCTACCAAAAGAAACCAAAATTACAGAACCAGAAATACAAGATTACTTTGATGATTATCCATTGGAGTATTGGAGAGATACAGATGATGGTGGAGATATCATTTGGGTAAAATTCAGAGTATTACAGGACAATACAAAACTTTGGGTTAGAGATATGGCTGGTCGTATCGTTCACGAAACACCTATGGAATTTGATCCTTATGATGATGGTAGGGATAGAGTACATAAACATAGATGGAAATTATATTATACAGAATGGTCACAAGATATACTACCAGGTGACTATGAGATAGTAGTAGGTAGTCATTTACAAAATTCAACTAATTTAACGGCTAATATTAAAATATGACACCCTGGACATTCATCATTGGAATATCATTATGTGTTTGTCTAATATGGGAGTTAGATGAAAGACAGCGTAAGAAAAAGAAGAAAGATCCTAAGAAGAAATATAGTTGGATCAAAAAAAAGAAAAAATAATGCTTGTAATTTATATACATTTGTTGTATATTTATGTATATGATAAGGTTAAAAAACATTCTATTAGAAAGGGTTGACTTTCATCAATTGGCAACACAGATAGTTAAAGACGCTGGATTAAAATCAAATGTTGTCTTTAAAAATACAGGTAAGAATAAAGCTGATTACACAGTTGAAACCGATACAATTAATATAGCACCAACAAATAATTTAAAAGATTTTTTAGTTACAGTATATCACGAGATTGATCATGCTCTTGATGCTAAAAGATATGGTAAGAAAAAATATAAAGAAAAATATGAAATGGAAATGGGATACGCCGTTGCAAACGGTGGTGATCATTATGATGATAATTACTTTGAAATAAAAGCAGAGAAGTATGGTCGTAAGATGGCGAGGAAGTTTCTAAAGAAGAGATAATTTGAAAACAATAGGATTGGATGCATCAACCACAACAGTTGGATATGCATTTGTAGAAGATAAAAAAATTTTAGATGTAGGATTTATTCCTATTCACAAAGAAAGTACAATAAGAGATAAAGTCAAGATTACAATGGATGCTGTAACAGCATTAGATCCATTTGAAGATGTTGACAAAATTTATATTGAAGATAGTCTTTCAGGTTTTATGCGTGGTAGAACATCACAACAAACTATAATAAAACTAGCAAAGTTCAATGCAGTATTGACATATTGTTTGGAATTTGCCTATGGGGAAATAGTAGAGGGTATTAATCCAATGTCAGCACGAAAGAGTTTATTTGGTAAAGCCAGAGTAAAGGGTGTGTCGGCAAAAGATTTTGTAAAAAAAGAAATAAATCGCTTGTATTCTTTGGATGAATATGTTAAATTAACTCCAACAGGATTATGGGATAAACGCAATATGGATGGTTATGACGCACTAGTTTGTGCTTTATATGAATAAGTTAGTAAGTTTATTAGAAAGAGCATTAAATAGTAAGGGTAAGAAATTAACAAAAGCCAATGAGTATATGTTTTACTCACCTTTTGTTAATCATTATAAACCTAAGTTACAGATTAATGTATCTACACAGAAATGGCATTGTTGGATTTCTAATAAGGGTGGGTATTCCGTATACTCGTTGTTTAAGAAAGTAAATGTCAACAGAGAGTTATATGCTGAACTAAAAGGTATATTTTTTGTACCCAAAGAGGTTGGTGATGAAAAGGTAGAGGTTGCGATTTTACCGAAGGAATTCATACCTTTATGGAAGTCTAAGAGGTCTCTGTATAGAGGACATGCTTTAAAGTTTTTAAAAGATAGAGGGTTTGATAATTACGATATCAAAAAATACAAAATAGGTTATTGTGAAGATGGTTTATATCAGCACAGGATTATTATACCAAGTCATGACGAACATGGTGTGTTGAATTATTTTGTTGGTAGATCATTTATGGAAAGCAACATGAAGTACAAGAATCCAAATGTATCAAAGGATGTGGTGGGATTTGATTACTTTATAGCTTGGTCAGAGCCAATTGTTCTATGTGAGGGAGTGTTTGATGCCATGTCAATCAGAACAAATGCCATTCCCATGTTTGGTAAAAAACCACCGAGAAAATTATTGATGAAAATATTTGAAAAGAAAGTAAAGACAATTTATATAGCACTTGACGATGATGCTCGTAAGGATGCTTTTAGATTATCAGAGTTCTTTAGTGATTTTGGAATAGACACTAAAGTTGTGGATTTACCTAAAGATAAGGACCCAAATGATTTGGGTTTTGAGAAGATGTCAAACTTGATAGCCAAAACGGTATCATCAAGTTTTTCAGATACAATAGAGGCGAGACTTTATGGATAGAATTAAAACTATTGCTCATTTAGCAGATATACATATTAGAAAATTACATCGTATCACAGAGTATCGTGATGTGTTTAATAGATTGTATAAAAAATTAGAAGAATTAAAACCAGATTTAATCTACATAGGTGGAGATATCGTTCATGGTAAACTAGATACATCACCCGAAGAGATAAGATTAGTGTCAGATTTCTTTTTAGCATTGGCTGATATTAGTGATTTATTGATTATACCTGGTAACCATGATTGTAATTTAAACAATACTTCACGGGAAGATGTGTTGTCTCCAATCATTGATTTAGTTCAACAGATAAATCCACGAATACATTATTGGAAAGAAAGTGGGGTGTATGAATTGGGTGGTTGTCATTTTGGTTTCTTATCTGTTTTTGATCAAACAAAGGATAGTAAGCCTAATATAGCAAATCTACCCAAAGGTAATGAGATCAATGGTGAGCATAAAATTGCTGTATATCATGGTGGTGTTGGTAGATTTGAAGTGGACACTGGTATGTGGATGAGTGATGATGTGGTTAAGTCAACGAATTTTGATGGGTATGATTTAGTTCTATTGGGTGATATTCATAAGAGACAATTTATTGATGATAGTGAAACGATAGCATATCCAGGCTCATTGATACAACAAAATTTTGCTGAAGCACCAGAACATGGATTTTTATTTTGGGATGTAGAAAAAAGAAAATCAGAATTCATACAGGTTAATAATGATTATGGTTTTAAAACTATTATAGTTGATAAAGGTGAGATACAGAGTAAGATGTCTTTTGTGCCAAAATTTGGTAATATAAAGATAAAACATAAAGATACTACGGTAGAACAACTGAGATTAATAGAGTTGAATTTAAGAAGGGAATATGGAAATATAAAACAGATCACAAATGAAAAGATTAAAACTATTGATGCTCAGTTAAATGAAAGCAAAACCAAAATCTCTGTTGATGATATTCATGATACTAAAATTCAAAACAAATTAATAGAAAAGGTATCTAAACAAATTAAACCAAATATAGACGATGTAACTATAAAAAGATTACATGAAATAAATGATTTAACTAATTCATCTATTATAATGCAACAAGGTCTTGCTAGAAATATAGAGTGGAGAGTTAAGTATGTTGAGTTTGATAATATGTTTAGTTATGGTAAAAATAACAAAATAGATTTTAGTAAACTAAATGGTGTGGTGGGAATCATAGCACCAAATCATGCTGGTAAGTCGGCATTGATAGATATCCTAGCTTATACAATATTTGATCGTTGTAGTCGAACATACAAAGCCATAGAGGTATTGAATAAAAAATCCAAGAGGTTTATGGTTAAGTTGGCATTAGAAGTAAATGGTGTGACTTATTACATTCATCGTGAGGGTGAGTTAAAAGTAAAAACAAAAAGAGCTACTGGTATTATTAAAAAATCTTGTCCTGTATCTGTAAAATTCTACATGGAAGAGAACGATGAATTAATTGACCTAAGTGGAGCTGCTCGTAACAACTCTCAATATGGAAGTGGTACAAATGAAGAGATACGAAATATCTTGGGTTCATTTGATGATTTTATTTTAACCTCATTATCTCTACAGAATAACGGACAGAACTTTATTGATAAGAAACAGGCTGAAAGAAAACAGATTCTATCTCAATTCATGGATATAGATTTGTTTGATAAACTATACGACATAGCAAAACAAGATGTTGCTGATGAAAGAGCCGTGTATAAGAAGATGAAAGGTAAGGATTTGTTCTCAAAGGTAACAGAATATGATGATGCCATTTTATACTTTTCAGATGATTTGGTTGATGAAGAAAAAAAATTAGAACACTTTGAAAAACAATTAACCGATGGTTATAAATTAAAAGATATCCTAACATCTCAATTAAAGGATATAGATGACATACAGGATACAGATTTTGATGATCAAATTGAAAATCATAAACTTGGTTTATCATTTTGTGAAAAAAAATTAAATAGTGAGAATGAATACAAAGATGAGTTAAGAAAACTATATAATCAGATTAGCACAGAAACAAAAGAATTTGATGAAGATACATTAGAACATAATTACAAACAATTTGAAAGGTTAAAAGAAGACTTAAAAGATGTTGAGCACAAGATTAAATTAAAAGAAACTCAAATCGAACATTTAAAAAAATCTTTAGAAGAAGTTAAAGAACATGAGTTTGATGAAAATTGTCAATATTGCGTAAAGAATGGTGAGTGGCATATTGAGAAAACCAAATCATTAACGGTTGAAATAAAAAATGCTAATAGTAAATTAGAACATCTATTATCAACTAAATCCCATCGTGAAAAAGATATTGAAAGTTTTGGTGATATAGAAAAAGAAAGAAATAAATATCATGGAATGGTTGAGGATTTAAAACAAGTTGAAAGAGATGCTTACAAAACACAAGCTAAGATAAAAGAGATAGAGGGTGAGATAACTTCTTATAAAAACAAGTTAGAAAAAACTATTGAAGATAAATTAAAATATGAAGAGAATAAAACGGCATTAGAGCAAAACTATCAAATACGAAAAAAATTAAATGATGCCATAGAATCTATAGAATATAATGAAAGGATAAAGAGTAAATGTATAGAAACCATTTCAAGTATAAAGACAACTATTGCTGTCAATCAAACCAAAAAAGAAAATCTTGATGATGAAATAAAACAATTTATAGCAATAGAACAGAGGATACAAGACTATGACATCTATTTAAAATTAGTTTCAAGTGATGGTATTCCTCAATTAATTATAAATGATGCTCTACCAATAATAGAAAATGAGGTCAATGCTGTATTGGAACATATGATGGCTGGATTTGATATCTCTATTGTTAGTGAGGAAAAGAGTATAAATCTATACATCAAGTATGGTGAAGATAAATGGCCATTAGACCTATCAAGTGGTATGGAAAAGTTTGTTTCTTCTCTGGCTATAAGAGTTGGTCTGATCAATGTATCTAATTTACCACATCCTAACTTTCTTGTTATTGATGAAGGTTTTGGGACATTAGATTCTGATAATCTTTCTAATATGAAAGGTGCTTTTGATTATCTAAAAACGAGATTTGATTCAGTATTTATTATATCACATCTGGATACTATCAAAGATTTTATGGATTATCTACTTCCAATTAATAAAAACAACGATTATTCCTCGGTAAAATATATGTAGATCGTATTTATTGATTCCTAAATATTTATAATTACATAGGAATCAGTATGCCCCAACAGACTTTATATACACAAATCTTAGATTTGGATTCTTTAGATGTATATCTAGAGACTCCTGTAAATGACGAAAGTTATTTTTCTATACGAGGTTTACCAGAACAAATTGGTTATGGTAAACATTTTTTTACTTTAACTTATAAAGATCCCGCTAATCAACCTTTATTAGCAACTAATTCCTCTATAGTATTTGAATTTGTAGATTCGAATGGAACTGTTGTATATTCCGCATTAGCAGATATTCCCGATGTAAGTGGAGCTGCTACAGGATATATTTGGATAAAAGAAGATCCACTTCGTACTGATGCTAAAATATTTGATGGTGAACTTACCATGTATATCGTGGGTACGGTTGAAGGTGTTCCAGTAGAATATGAAGGAAGAAGAAATCTTAGATCGTCATTTACCTTTGATATAAGAAAAAATAAACCTAATCTTTCTCCAATAATGTTTTATGATCCCAATGGTGTTGTTGCTAGCTCAAGTTTTACAGAAACATTAGAGGCTGATGTTGGTGGGAGTATAACATATAATCGTGGATACATAAATGTAAGTGCTTCTCACCTACAAACACAAGGTGGTAAGATAAAATTTGCTGAATTATCTTATAGGGAAACGGGAAGTCGATCTACTGATTTTATTGCATTAAATACTTTTGAACTGGATAATGATAGTGCTGTATATGAAGTAGATAAAAGTGGTTCACAGGGATTAAATCCAATATCAACAACATTTAAAGCAGCAATACCAAAAGATATACGGAGAGAAACTCCTGTAATTTTTAAATTAAGATATCTTGATGAAAATAAAACACCTGCTCAATATTATGATGAAAATAGATTAAATCAACAAATAGTAATTACATCGTCTGTAATTGATGTAAATGGTTCTCCTATGATAATTGAACGAGAGGATAATCTATTAAGAGGTTCGATGTTTACTGGTCAAGCCGTTGGTAAAGGATTTGAGACATCTGGTAGAAGTAGTGCATATATGAAAACGGTGGATTACACTGGTTTTAAATCTGCTAGTTTGGGTAAGGGTAAGGGTGGAATCATGTTCTTTAGTGGTTCTGTACTTTCACAAAGTGGAGATGAATATCAAGGTGTTGGTTTAGAACTCTTTGGTACAAGTGAGAGTTTCTTTAAATTTAGATCAGATCCATCTGAATTACAAATACAAACTCAAGAGTTCTTTGTTGGTAGTCGTAGCACATCGTTTTTAAGTGCCTCACAAGGTCAAGTTGAAATAAGTTCAAGTAATTTTCATTTAGATCCATTAGGTAATGTAAGATTTAGTGGTTCAGTTGATGCTACAGATGGTAGAATAGGTGGTTTTGAAATATCACAATCTAGAATTCAATCTACCAATAGAAAATTAATATTCAAAGATAGTGGACAGATATCAGCCTCTTCTCTGTTACTAGCTGCTGGAGATTTCGTAATCGATCCTGATAATTTATCAAGGTTTGGTTCAGATGGTTTTGGTAGTTTTGTTATGGCAGAGGATAGTGGTGTCAGAATACAGACTAGCGATTTTAATCTTAATACTGCTAGATTTATTATAAGTTCAAGTGATGTTGGTGTTATGGCTATGGGTTCAACACCACCAACTAATTTTGATAGTGGTAAGGGTGTTTACATGGATGGTGATGGTAATGCTCTATTTGGTGATTCTCAAGGTGAAAGAATTCAATTTAATGGATTTAATTTAGTGATGAGTTCGTCTGCTTTCTTTTTAGGTAATCAAAATAGTTTTATGAGTGGTTCTTTAGGTAGAATTCACATTAGTGGTAGTGATATAGAAATACAAACGCCAACTTTTCTTTTTGGTAATTCAAGTCAATTTATAAGTGGTTCTCTTGGTAATTTAGAAATAAGTAGTTCTAATTTTCATCTTGATAGAACTGGTAATGTTAGAATGATAGGTAGGATAGAAGCTGAAACTGGATTTATAGGTGGGTTTGGAATTACAAAAGATGCTATAACAGGTTCTGGTTTTTTTATAAGTGGTGGTGCTGAAAATAATGAAAGGTTTATATCGAGTAATAATTTTAATGTGAAGGCTAGTGGGGATATAACAGGATCAAATGTATTATTTACCGGTGGTAAAATTGCTGCTTTTAAATTAACAGAGGATGCTTTATCAACGGATAGTTTTTTTATAAGTGCTTCTGCTACTGGTGATGATTTATTTATATCTGCTTCTTCATTTAATGTAAACGCTCAAGGTATTGTAACTGCTTCTGCTTTATCATTAGAGGGTGGAGATGTTGGTGGATTAGCTGTTGCTGAAGGAACTGTGTCTGTTGGTGAAATATTAAAACTAAAAGATAGTGGTCAGATTACAGGATCACAAGTATTATTTAGTGGTGGAAAAATAGGTGGATTTGATATAGATGCTGGTTCTATTCGTAGTTCAAATGGTAATGATATAAATCTTGATGCTACTAATAAAAGATTTTCTATTAACACACCAACTTTTGGTGCTACAGGAATTCAATTACAATTTAATGGTGGAACACCAAGAGCTCACATAGGTGTAACTAATGGACAAGGTATAACATTTGATGGTACTAATATAGTTTTAAGTTCTTCAGCATTTAACATAGGAAATTCTACTAATTTTATTAGTGGATCTCTTGGTAATTTAAAAATACAGAGTTCGGGTGAAACAACCCTTAGTGGTAGTCAAGTAAATATATTAACACCTCAGTTTTTATTTGGTCAAAAATCAACAGCATTTGTTAGTGGTTCAAGTGGTAATATAGAGATTAGTTCTTCTAAAATCCATATACAACCGGATGGTAATGTTGTTATGAATAATGTAACTGCTTCTAATATAAAAGCTAGTGGTAATATAAGTGCTACTACTGGAACTATTGGTGGTTTTAATATCGGAGCTGATTTAGATTCTACTGCTGGAACATTAAAATTAAAAGGGGCTAGTGGTCAGATAACCGCCTCTGATGCTCAAATTACAGGTAAGATAACTGCTACAAGTGGTCAAATTGGTGGTTTTACAATTGACAGTACACGATTAAAACAAGGTACTTCATTTCATTTAGATGGTGCTTCAGATGCCACATACTTTATATCTTCATCCGATTTTCAAGTAACACCAACTGGTGAAATAACAGGATCAGAAGTTTTATTTACTAAAGGTAAGATTGCCGGTTGGACAATAAGTGGAACTACTTTACTTGGTGCTAATGCTACGCTTGATGGTGCTGGTTCGGCATTATTTAAATCAGATGCTGGTCCTGATACGGACAATAGTGCTGCTACTGATGAATTAAGAAATGAATACTATATTGATTTTACACCAGAGGGACAAGGAAACACAAGAAACTTTTTTGTTAAGTTTGGTCCTAATTTCATGGTGGATAGTGATGGTATTTTAATTGCCAGTGGTGCTAAATTTATAGGAACTATAACTGCTAGTGCTGGTTTGATAGGTGGATTTACAACTGATAGTTCATCGTTTCATGATCAGAGTAACAATATTTTCATAAGTGGTAGTCCAAAAATAGGTGGAACACATCATCCATCTTTTATGTTTATATCAAGTTCTAATTTTAATATAAAACAGAGTGGAGATATAACAGGTTCTCAAGTATTATTTACTGGTGGAAAAATAGGTGGTTTTGAATTTGGTTCAAATTTATTTACGGCAACAAATTTTGAACTTGATCCAGGTGGTAAAAGAATTACACTTGGTGCTAGTGATGATGTTTTTATAGCTGATGCTGATCATGGTATTCAATTAGGAGATGCTACATTTGGTGATGCTCCATTTAGTGTTACTAAAGGTGGTGTACTAAAAGCTGTTTCTGGACAAATAGGTGGATTTGGTTTAAGTTCTACTGTAATCAGTAGTTCTAATCTAATATTAGATTCTGGTAATGAAAAAATAACTGTTGGTAGTGCTAATGCTGTAACGATACAAGGTGGTGGAACAGATAATTCTATACGAATGGGAAGTAAAACTACTTTTGCTCAAGCAACAACTGCTGGTGTTATACTTGGTATGGATTCTACAATTCCTACATTGGAAATGTATAAGGACGCTAATAATAAATTTATTTTTAATAATAGTGGTGTTGAGATAAAGGCAGCGACATTTGATTTAGCAACAACTACATTAATATTAGATAGTGGGACTAATAATGGTAAGGTTGCTTTAGGTGGAACACCACCTACGGCTTATAATAATGGTAGTGGATTTTATGTTGATGGTAATGGTAAACTTTTAGTTGGAAGTGGGAGTGGTGAGAGAATACAATTTGATGGTAGTAATCTTTTAGTTAGTTCATCAGATTTTTATTTTGGAAACAATACTAATTTTATAAGCGGTTCAAGTGGTAATATAAAAATACAGAGTTCGGGAGAAACAACTCTTAGTGGAAGTGGTGTAAATATTTTGACTCCACAATTTTTCTTAGGTAAAAAATCTTCAGCATTTGTTAGTGGCTCGAGTGGTAATATTGAAATAAGTGCTTCATCATTTCATCTTGATCGATTAGGTAATGTCACGATGAGTGGTTCAATAAAAGCTTCTGATGGTACAATAGGTGGATTTACAATTAATCCAAGTACAATAACTGCTACTAACTTTACACTTGATCCTGCTAATAAATTTATTTCACTTGGAAGTGGTGATGATATATTCATAGCTGATGCAGATACTGGTATTCAATTAGGAGATGCTACATTTGGTGATGCTCCTTTTAGTGTTACTAAGGGTGGATTTATAAAATCAACAACAGGTGAGATTGGTGGATTTAGGATAAACTCAACCGAAATAACAAGTTCTGCTAATGGATTGGTATTGAGATCAAGTGGTCAAATAACAGGATCAAATGTATTGTTTACTGGTGGTGTGATCGCTGGATTTAATATAAGTGGTGACACATTAGTATCTACAGATTCTAATTTTACATTGGATGCTTCTAATAGAAAGATATCACTTGGTAGTTCAAATAATGTCTTTATAGCTGATGCTGATGATGGTATTCAATTAGGTCATGCTACATTTGCTTCAGCACCTTTTAGTGTCACAAAGGCTGGATTATTAAAAGCAACAAGTGGAACTATTGGTGGTTGGAGTCTTGGTTCAGATAGATTATTTTCAGATAATATTAACATAACTTCTACTGGTACAATAGAGACATCGGATTTTGCCAGTGGTGTTAAAGGGTGGAGAATATCTGCTTTAAATAACGGAACTGCTGAATTTGAAAATGCCACAATTCGTGGAACGATGAAAACTGCTGTATTTGAAAAGGAAACTGTAAATGCTGTAGGTGGACAATTATATGTGGCAAACTCAACTGTATTAAGTGGTTCGGGTACAATATCTGCTAGTTACACAACAATGAGTGTTGATAATGTTAGTGGATTTACTGGTAGTTATGGTGGTGTTGGTGAGATATTGAGTTTAAAGAAAGTTAGTGCAACTGGATTTTCTACTGAATATATTTTAGTTCAAAGTGCATCAAGACTTGATCCTTCAAGTGATACAAATTTTAGTGGTAAACTTTTTGTTGTTAGAGGTTATAGTGGTTCATTACCTAATAATGTGGATTCAAGTTCTCTCGGTGATATTGCTAATCCACCGCAAGATTATGAACCTGGACAAGTTGTAGTATCTACGGGAATAAGTGGAAGTGGATACATAAGATTAAATGCAAATCCAACTACTAATGAAACACCTTATATTGATATTGTAGAAAGAACTGGAAGTGCTATTTATGATATAGAATTAAAAGCTAGGCTCGGTGATCTTAGTGGATTATCAAGTGCTAAAGTTGGTACAAGAGGTGGTTTTGGTTTATTTACCGAAAGGGCATTTTTAACCAAAGATGTAACTGTCGGTACTTTAGGTACAGAACATGTAAAGGTAACATCTGGAAGTATAAGATTTAGAAATTTTGAAACTACTTTAGCAGAACTTAGAGGTTCTACTTGGACGATAGGTGGAGCTCATGGAGACACATCAGATACGGTTGTGATAGATGGGGATGGTGTAACGATATTTGGTAACGATGCTAGTACAGGAGTTTTTGTAACAGATGATGCCGTTGCTATAAAAGCTGATGGTGATAATGATAAAGTAACTCTTGGTAATAGTGGAATGACAGTAACCACCGATAGTGTTGATGTAGCTACATTTGGTGCTAATACCGTAATAAAGGGTGGAACGATAACATTACAGGGAACTACTGGTGGTGGAGATGATGATAGACTTGTAATTGGAAGTGCCGCAATATCTCTTTATACAAATGATGTAAAACAAATTGATATAAACGATAGTGGTTTAAATATTGGACCTGCTGCAAGTGCTGGTAATCCTACAATTGGTAATGTTAGGTTAAGTAGTGATGGTGTTTATGTTTATGGTGCCGCTACAAATGATTATGTATTTGTAAAATCGGATGGTGTAGATGTAGTTGCTGCTGGTGTAAAACAGGCTTTCTTTGGTGCGACTTCAAGTATTGGTAATACGGCTGATGGTCATATTTCAATGAGTTCTGAGGGTTTATTTGTTAAAGATGGAACAACCACAAGAGCTCAATTTGGTTCTGATGTAACAATGCAAGGTGGAACTATTACACTAAATGGAACAGCTGGAACCGTAGGTCATGATAGAGTTGTTATTGGTTCTGCAGATATTGCTTTATATACAAATAATGAAAAGAAAGTTCATATCAATGATTCGGGAATGAATATTGGTCCTGCTGCAAATGCTGGAAATGCTGTTATTGGAAATGTTAGATTGGGAAGTACGGGTGCTTATATTTACGGAGCTGCAACTGATGATTATGTATTTGTAAAATCAGATGGAGTTGATGTCTATACTGCTGGTACTAATGTTGCTGCATTTGGGGCAACTACTACAATCGGTGATTCCAACTCGGAACATGTAGAAATTACATCCACAACATTAAAATTAAAAGATGGAACTACGGATAGAATTACAATGAATGAAGATGGTGTCCAAATTGGTTCTGTATCAAATGGTATCACTTTGGATTCATCTGGTAATGCTACATTCAATGGTGCTATTTCCGTTGGAAGTTTTCCCGAAGGAACGGTTAGTGGTTCAGCACAATTAGCAGAAGCAATTAGTGGTTCATTTGGAGCTGATTCTGCTTCCGCTGCTGCTAAAGCTGCCGCCTTACAACTTGCTTCTGCTTCTATGGCAACACAAGTCGTATTGAATTCAAATGGAATGGATTTAAAAAATACAAGTGGGGCTACATTAGCCAGTTATGGTACAACTGTTACTGTTGGGGAGAGTACGGGAACTAAACAAAATTTACATATAGATAGTGACTCCGTTGATATCAGAAGAGGTACACAGGTAACTGCTTCTTTTGGTGCTACTACAACGATAGGACCTGTATCAAGTGCTCATACCTTTATTGATTCTGGTAGTCTGAGATTAAAAGATGGAAGTAATGAAAGACTCATCATGGACGCCAATGGTATCAGAATGGGAGATCAGTTTTCCGTTGACTCAAGTGGAAATGCATCGTTTTCAGGAACTCTATCTGTAAGTAGTTTACCGAGTGGTACGATAACTGCTTCTGCTCAATTGGCTGATGCTATAAGTGGTTCAAGTGCTGAAGTATCTGCTTCACTAGCTGCAGCTGCCGCTCAACAATTGGTTGATTCCGCTTCTGTTGCTTCTTCTGTTCAAATTACTTCGGCTGGTATGAATGTTTTAAATGCTTCAAACAATGTTATTTCAGAATTTGGAGCTAATGTTTTTGTTGGATTACAAAATGCTGAACATGTTAAGATTGGTTCAAGTGGATTAGAATTAAAAGATAATAATACTGTATTGGGTAAATTTGTACCTGATGGAGTTACAATTGGGGACACTACCAAAACACACATTTCAGCATCTACTTTAAGTGTTAATATATTAACAAATAGTAAAGTATCGGCTTCCTTTGGAACAACAACGACAATAGGACCAACATCGGGTGCTCACACATTTATCGATTCTGGTAGTTTAAGATTAAAAGAAGGAAGTAATGAAAGAATTATTTTAGATGCCAATGGTGTCAGAATGGGAGATCAATTCTCTGTAGATGCTTCTGGTAATGCTTCCTTTAGTGGTACACTTAGTGTTGGAAGTTTACCTACGGGTACAGTTACAGGATCAGCACAGTTAGCACAAGCGATTAGTGGTTCGTCAAATGATGTTTCTGCTTCATTAGCTGTTCAAACGGCTCAACAATTAGTAGATTCTGCTTCGGTTGCTTCTTCTGTACAGATAACAAGTGAGGGTATAAATGTTTTAAATTCTTCAAATGCTAAAATATCTGAATTTGGTGCAAATGTATTTGTTGGGTTACAAAATGCTGAACATGTAAAAATATCAAGTGCTGGTTTAGAATTAAAAGACAATGCTACAGTTGTTGGAAAATTTGTACCTGGTGGTGCTACAATTGGTGATACAAGCAAAACACATATTTCAGCATCAACAACTGAAATTAATATCTTACAAAATGGTAAAGTATCGGCTTCCTTTGGAACAACCACAACCATAGGTTCAACAGATGCTGCTCACACACTTATCGATTCTGGTAGCTTTAGATTAAAGGATGGAAGTGACATACGACTTCAAATGGATGCTAAAGGTATCAGAATGGGTGACCAATTTTCTGTTGATTCTTCAGGTAATGCTTCATTCTCAGGAACTCTTACGGTTAGTGCACCAGGTACAATATCAAGTTCAGCACAATTAGCTGATGCAATTAGTGGTTCATCAAATGCTGTATCTGCTTCGTTGGCTGGACAAACGGCTCAACAATTAGTTGATTCTGCTTCTGTTGCTTCATCGGTTCAAATTACTTCAACTGGATTAAACATATTAAATAATTCTTCGGAAAAACTTGCCGAGTATGGTGCTAATGTATTTGTAGGTTTACAAGATGCTGAACATGTAAAAATTAGTTCTGCTGGATTTGAAATAAAAGACGATAGCACGGTATTGGGTAAGTTTGTTCCTGATGGAATCATTATTGGGGATTCGTCTAAAACACACATTTCAGCATCTACTTTAAGTGTTAATATTTTAACAAATGGTAAGGTATCGGCTTCCTTTGGAACAACCACCACTATTGGATCGACAGATAGCGCTCATACCTTTATTGACTCTGGTAGCTTTAGATTAAAAGATGGGAGTGATATACGATTACAGATGGATGCCAAGGGTATCCGAATGGGAAATCAATTCTCTGTAGACTCTTCGGGTGATGCTACATTTGCTGGAACCTTATCTGTCGGAAGTTTACCTACTGGCACGGTAACGGGTTCTGCTCAATTAGCTGCTGCGATTAGTGGTTCGTCAAATGATGTTTCTGCTTCATTAGCTGTTCAAACAGCACAACAATTGGTAGATTCCGCTTCTGTTGCATCAGCTGTTCAAATAACTTCAACTGGATTAAATATTCTAAAAGCTGATGATGGAACTGAACTTGCTTCCTATGGTGCCACCACTACAATAGGAAGTACAAGTGGGGAACATATCTCAATCAGTAGTGATGCGTTTGAAATAAAGACCGATGCGAATACCACAGTATTATCAGCATCTTCTGCTGGATTGGAAATGCAAGGAACGGTAAGAGCAACTGCTGGAGAAATCGGTGGTTTTACATTGGACACTGGATCTTTTACTAAACTGTCCAATAGTTCTAACTTTACTGCTTCGATAAAAACAACAACTCCACAACATATTCGATTTGAAGCCAATGGTGGAACAATAACTTCTTTTGATGGTGTTGAAAAAGAAACTGGAGATAAGATTGCAAGAGCCATATCCCTACATAGCACTCAACCAAATCCGGTTTCAAATGGCAGTGGTGTTTTCTTTGTTACTAAAGATCCATTGGGTAATAGTGGTGGTCCTTTTGTTCCGGAATACTTAGGAGTTAGAACTACACAAAAATATTCTGATGGTGATTACGCTCGTGTCATACATGGGGTGTATAATAATAATTTTTATGGAACTCAAGGTAACGGTTTTAACCAAAGTGTTGAGATAGCGGCATCATCCGGTTCCAGTGTAAATGCAGTACCAACTGGTATTTATGTGAACAATGGTGCCAATTATGGTAGCAGAAGATGGGTGATCTTACCAGGAAGAGATGCTGGTGAGAGTCAGATAAATACTGATCTTATTCATAATGCTAATCACACCATACTTAGTGGTTCTGCTCAATCAACGGGATCATTCGGTACATTGGGTAATTATGTCGTTCCCCATATACTTACTTTAAATTGTGATATTCAAACCACATCTCTGTCATATCTTCCAATTAAGGGAACTGATGATGTCACATCTTTAAACGGAGCGCGTGAATCCCATATGATGGTTTTACCATTTGATTGTAAATTTTCACATGCTTATGGTAGATTTGAAACCGATCCTGGTACGGGAACAAGAATACAAATATATTCAATTGACGATGGAACTGTAGGTACTACAACAGACCTAGGAAGGCTTGAATTTCCAGATGATATCACGGCTGATACTCCAATAAGAACTGATGCTGGCGTATGGGGTGGGGGTGGTTCATATGAATTCAGACCTGCTGGTACAACTTTAGTATTCGCATTTGATGGCCATAGCACTGCTCCTGATGATTCAATTTTTAGTGTAGTTCTAATGTTAGATCCGAGTAAGGGCCAATAATGGCAACTCTCGTAAAAACAGGAATCGGTGATGGACAAACATTAACTCCTATACACATAACGGAGTTATACGATGCTTTTACTGGTGATAAATTATTTGATAATTTAATTATCAATAATTCCATGAAAGTAACTCATGATGGGCGAGTTACCATAAGTAAACCTGGTGCTAGTAAGTCAGCACCATATCAACTTAATGTGGATGGGACATTACAAGCTGGTATTGGTATTTTTGATCAAATAATCGTAACTACTGCGCAATATGTAACTTCTTCTGTGTTGATCGTAACGGGTTCTAATTTCTTTGGTTCAACTGATACGGATTTACATACATTTACTGGTTCTTTATTGATAAGTGGTGGCATAGATCATTCAAGTAATTTTTTAAATAAAGTGACCATTGGTAGTAGTACGGCAGTTCTTAATCCCAATGTATTTGGGGTTGTTGGTGGATCTAAATTTACTGGACCTATAACGGGAAGTGATTTAGTTTTAAGTGAAACTGCTTCAGTTGGTCGATTAGTAGTTACTGGTGATGCTTTATTTGAGGGTGAGATAAACATTGGCGATGCAGCTACGGATAGTGTATCCTTTGGTGCTGAAATAAATTCACATTTAATACCAGATAATAGTCAATCATTTAATTTAGGTAGTTCAACAAAAAAATGGAATATAGTATATGGTGAAACTGCTTCTTTTTCATATATAGAATTTAATGGTAATAGTGTTATAAGTGGTTCAATGTCTTCAACTGGTTCGTTTGGTAGAGTTACGGTTGGTGATGACTTACATGTTCATGGAACTGCTTCAATTGGGTATATGGAGTTTAATGATTTTGTTTCTATACAAACTGCTTCAATTGATAATTTAAATATTAAAAATTTTAAGATAAATAATGTAACAGCATCGGAAGGTCAACTTATACAACAAAATCAAAGTGGAAGTACAATATTTGCTTATGCTGATAGAACTTCTGTTATAGGTAAAAATGTTGGTGGCTCTACCTTAAATGTTGGTACTCCTGTTAGTATTTTTAGTTATATAGGTAATAATACTTATGGGATAAGATCAGCAAGATCAGATGTTGAACAAAGACGACCTGCTATAGGTGTGATTACAAAACAACTTGCTCATGAAGAAACCGGATCAATAATACTTAGTGGTTTATTACGATCATATGAGTTAGATACTTCAGCATATTCTGCTGGAACAAAATTATATTTGGGTTCAAGTGCATTGACAAGTGGTAAACCAACCGCTGCTGGTCATTTAAGTCAGGTTGTTGGTGTTGTTTTGAGATCATCCGTTGTGAATGGTGAGATATTAATAGTAGCTGGTGGTGGTGGTGGAGCAACAGAAGTTTTAGATGTAGGTAATATATTCTTTGGTTCTGGTTCTACAACAGAAAATATTCACATTAGTGGTGCTTTAGATAGAACAACTGTAAATAATATAACTGGTGTGGGAACTGCTTCATTTGGTAGAGTAGAAGTAAGTGGAAATTCTAATTTTACAGGTGATGTAACTATAGGTGGAAATATAAACATAGGAGATGCTGATACCGATTCTTTAACTATAAGTGCTGATTTAAGTTCATCATTAATACCAGATGCTGATTCAATTTATGATTTGGGAAGTTCTACAAAATATTGGAGAAATCAATATGTAGATTCAATTA
>ERZ1046148.10-NODE-10-length-102181-cov-8.816775_pt1 | contig 102181 bp, 92 predicted proteins | sample MGYA00383090_ERZ1046148 | MGnify/ENA primary metagenome ERZ1046148 (study PRJEB29581, sample SAMEA5548360) | metagenome | biome: marine; feature: coastal; material: water | depth 25 m | study: Short-term variability in the microbial, nano- and picoplankton... | reverse complement strand
TCTTCCTCAGACTCTTCTTCCTCAACTTCTTCCACTGGTGCTTCGATTTCTTCTCCGGATTCCGGGGCTGCTTCATTATCAGATTCAACCGCTTCACTTCGAGCATTCCATGCATCAGCAGCAGTTTGCAATTCGTCCTTCTTGAGATATGAATTATCATCGGAATTGTAACTTTGTGCAAAGGCTAGGAATTCTTCTTTGTCGGATTTATTGATTTCTGCAGAGTTCATTACATTGGAAAGAACTTTCTCATTGTATTCAAGACTCTCCTCGCTCACATTTGATTCATCTGAAACTGTCTCCGTTTCTTCCACAAGATTATCGCCTCCAATAATAGTTTGAAGTTCTTCAAGATCTACAAGACTGTCTCCATCTTCATCTATTGCTTGGACCAATTTATCAACTTGACTCGGCGGTAAATCAGCTAAATTGAGTGACAGCAGACCTGCTTTCAATTCATCAGAATCAATACGGCCGTCTCCGTTTGTATCGAATCTACCAAAGAGTGTTTTGACATCCATTGAATTTGTTGCCATCCATGTGCGCAAGATGTCAATGACATCATCTGCAACAAAAACAACACCGCAGTCAGGGCATTTTGTCGAATCAAGTGGTACAAGAGAATTACATGCACCGCATTCTCCTAGGGCATCATCTGAAACACCTGAGAATGAAATATTGCATTCAGGACAGTTACTCGATGTAATTGGCACAACTGCTCGGCAGGAACCACATTCCGCCATTGCAATATCTTCATTTTCGTCAGTCATACCATCGTCACCGGTTTGACTCAACACCTTGGCGATTATAATCCTTCATGATGATTTTAACGATGAAACCTATGTATCTCTTGTGTTCTCCTTAACTCAAGGGGATAATATGGCTGGGCAAATTCATACACTTCTCTTTCCCTCAACTGAAGAATTTGTTTCTGTTTTTGATCGTATTGACTCCGACAATACATCGCACAGACTTTTCATCTCGAGATTGCCTCAAAGGAGATTAGTAGAGCGTTTAGATATCACGGATATTGAGTGTTATTGGCTCACCGATAAGGTTGCAGATGGAGTCATAGAACCAAGTTACCAGAATATACTGTCTCTGATATCGAACAGATTATCGAATCATAAAGGTTCGATTTTCATAGAAGGATCGGAATGGCTCTCATCTTTACACGGATTTGATGCATTACTCGGATTCATCCGTACGCTTTCAGATTCACTCTACCGCACATATTGGAATGTGTATTTATCGATCGACCAAGATTCATTCACTCCTATTGAATTCAACCAAATTATCAGAGAGGCGCCAGTCTACCAAATGAGTGAAGTTGAAGCGATGAATGTTGTTCAAGAAGGGCCAATGGAGCCCATGGAGCGCATAAGATCCGAACACATTGATGTAGATTTACATGAAGATGGTTCTCCTAAACTGGTATTTTTAACACGGTTGCCCGAAAGTGGTTTTACGAAATCTCTGCTTCAGAGAAGAGTGCTTCAATGGCGTCGAATGGGCCTCGATGTTTCCGAAATTGAATCAGCACTCTATTCTTCAAATGCAGAATCAATGTATCGATCATACACTGTTATTGAAGAAAAGGTACGTAGAGCAGTCCAACTTGATATTTGGATTGTAGAAAACGTTGAAGATTCTCAAGAACGGTCAGTAGCACAATTTAGAGTTCGCCAACTTACTGGATTAGATGAATTAGAGCGAAGATATTTCTTGGATTAGTTTAGGAATACGATTCGTTTCTGCTTCTATCAATGATAGCCAAGAGGATTGGAGCAACTCCAATGCAATGTCCCTTAATTCTGAACTTGTCGTTCTATCAGATACATCATTCTGAATTATCGTATCAGCGCACCGAACCAATACTTCTACTTGACTTGAGGACTTGTGATGCATGAAATGTAATCCTCGTCTGGCGACGAAGAGCTCGCACGCTAGAACCTCTGATGATCTCCGGACTGCTTGTAACAAATTCCAACATGCTGTGGAGCCCATGCTTACATGGTCTTCTTGACCCGCAGACGTGGGTGTTGAAAATGAGGTTCGAGGCGAAGCATGACCGTGTAATTCGCCAAGTGCTGCTGCTGCAGAGTATTGTACAATCATTAGACCTGATTCAAGCCCAGCATCTTCAGCCAAAAATGGTTTGATAGCAAGGCGATTTGGATCAAGCATTTGGTCAATTCTTCTTTCACTTATCGATGATATTTCGAATAAGGATAATGCCATCGAATCTGCTGATAGAGCTAGGATTTCACCATGAAAATTTCCTTGGGAGATGATTTCATGACGACCCGGATTTGATATGTCTGGGAATATGAGTGGATTGTCTGTTGCAGAATTCAATTCGGTGTACACGACTTCATTTAATCGCTGAAGTGATTCGGATACTGCTCCATGTACTTGCGGGATACAGCGGAAAGAATACGGGTCTTGTACCCTGTGGCAATCCTTGTGATTTGTTAGAATCTTGGAATCTGACAATATATTCCGAATGCGTTTAGAGACAAAAAGTTGGCCTGGATGCGGGCGAGCTTGGTGAACACGTTCATCCATAGGCGTAATCGTTGATTCTGTAGCATCTATCGACATGCATGCTACGAGGTCAGAATACGTTAACAAATTCTTGAGGCGTTCCAATGCCAAACAGAGGAATCCAGTCATTTGACTTGTACCATTTATTAGCGATAGGCCATCTTTTGCACGTAACGTCAGGGGGAGTAATTCGCATTCCATTAACACATCCTTTGCTTGACGGATTACCCCACCGTAGTCTACTGTCCCTTCTCCAATTAATCCTAATGCTAAGTGTGAAAGAGGTGCGAGATCGCCACTGGCGCCCAAACTACCTATTCGTGGAACGGTAGGGTGGATTCCTTTGTTGAGGAATGTCACAAGTTGGTTGATAACATCTGGATGGCAACCTGAATTGCCTTTCACTAAAGAATTAATTCGTACACACATCATCGCACGAACTTCCTCGACGGACATGTAGTCACCCAAGCCTGTTGCATGAGAGCGAATAAGGTTGAGTTGGAGTGTCTCAAGTTCTTGCGAATTAATTTGGGTATTCACCAAGGATCCAAATCCAGTATTTATGCCATAAACTACTTCGTTTTCATTCAAAATTCGTTCGACAACAGAACGAGCGTTACGTACACGAATCATCGATTCTTCAGCAATTGTAACAAGAGTATTATTGGTAGCAACTTCAACAACTTCAGATGAAGTTAATGTGGTTCCATCAAGAGTAATTGTTCGTATGCCCATGTCACTCACCATAAAAAATTCGTTCAAGAAGATTCGTATCCACAGTATTAGGCAAGGTGACCTTCAATGAACTGTTTGCTTTCATGGCTTGCTTAATTGAAGATACAGCGCCTGAGTTACGAGCCCATGCTCTTCTAGCAACTCCGTTGTTAACATCCCAATGAAGCATGGATTGGAGTCTATTTTTGGACTCTAAAGACCCATCAATTACCATTCCAAAGCCTCCATTCATCACTTCACCCCAACCAACGCCGCCACCATTGTGTAAACTAACCCAGGTTGCTCCGCGAATTGCATCGCCAATGAAATTCTGAACAGCCATGTCAGCCGTCCACTTAGATCCATCTCGAATATTTGCAGTCTCTCTGTAAGGGGAATCGGTACCACTCACATCGTGATGGTCCCGTCCAAGGATTACTGGGGCTGATATCCTCCCATCAGCAATTGCTTCATTGAATTGAGTTGCAATTGCGTTTCTTCCACGTTCATCAGCGTATAATATTCGAGCCTGTGATCCAACAACCAACTTATGGGAATCAGCTTCTTGAATCCATTTTAAATTGTCCCGAATCTGTTGTTTAACGTCTTCATCCTCAACAGAGTCATACAATTCTGATAAGGTGTCAAATGCAATTTTATCGGTCATGTTTAGGTCTTCTGCCAAGCCAGATGAACAGACCCAACGGAATGGCCCGAAGCCTCGGTCGAAACATAATGGTCCCATGATATCTTCAACATATGATGGATACTTGAATTCACCATTTGAATCAAAAATATCTGCCTTCGCCCGACCAGCCTCGAGTAAGAATGCGTTGCCATAATCCCAAAAAAACATACCTCTGTCAGCCATGGAATTTACAGCTGCTACATGTCTTTGAAGAGTTGATTGTACAGCGGATTTGAATTCGATAGGATTTGTATGCATGAGTTCCTGAGATTCTTCAAAGGTAAGACTCGCAGGGTAATATCCTCCTTGATACGGATTGTGAAGTGAGGTCTGATCACTGCCCAAATGAACCATGACATTGCGCTCTACTAATCGCTCCCATAATTCGACAATATTTCCAATAAATCCAATTGAGGTTCCAACATTTAGCTTGGCTGAGGAAAGCATCAAATCAATTGCTTCATCCACATCTTCTGATATTTGTTCAACCCATCCTTGAGAGTGGCGTTTCTTAGCGGCTATGGCATTGGATTCTGCTACAATGCATGAAACACCTGCGATGACTGCTGCTTTTGCTTGAGCTCCTGACATGCCGCCCAAGCCAGATGTTACAAAGCATAAACCACCTAGATCTCCATTTGCAGGAATTCCGAATTTCATTCTTGCAGCGTTCATCAGAGTGATCGTGGTGCCATGGACAATTCCCTGTGGGCCGATGTACATGTATGAACCAGCCGTCATCTGGCCGTATTGTGTCACGCCCATAGCATTTAATCGCTCATAATGATCAACCGTGGAATAGTTTGGGATCATCATTCCATTCGTCACAACAACTCTTGGTGCATTTTTATTTGAGGGGAAGAGTCCGAGAGGATGTCCTGAGTAAATGACGAGCGTCTGCTCATCCGTCATTTGTGAAAGATAATTCATAACCAGCATGTATTGAGCCCAATTTTGGAATACAGCCCCATTTCCACCGTATGTAATGAGCTCATTAGGAAATTGTGCAACCAGTGGGTCGAGATTGTTGTCAATCATGAGCATAATGCCTGCCGCTTGTATTGAATGAGCGCAATATTGTTCGATTGGAAGAGCGCGTATTACGCAATCTGGTCGGAAACGATACATGTAAATACGGCCATAAGTCCGTAATTCTTCAAGAAATTCTGCACCCAAAACCTCGTGGTCTTTCTCGGGAAAATACCTCAGAGCGTTTTCAATTGCCAAACGCTCTTCTGCAGAAGAGAGTACCTGTTTGCGAACAGGCGCATGGTCGACTGAGGTGTCTAATCCGGGATGATTTGGCAACTGAGTGGTGATTCCAGCATGTATCGCTGCGATTCTCTCAACCTCATCCATAGGCGTGCGTAGGCTTGATGGCCTTTGAGGATTGTTCACAACTCAACACTTCGACGGATTGAAAAATGATGCTTCTATGGATTAACAATGACCGTTAAGGATGATGATGGGATTATGAATTCCTCAGAGGCTCAAAGAGCCGATAACCAGTCGTTCAATGCAGTACTGGGAAGTACTATCGCTGTATGTCTCGTGTTCTTGTTCGTCTCTGCATTGTTTGGAGACTCACTTGTTACACACAGTCAAGATTCTTCAGTTGAACAAGGTAACGTCCCTATTTGGGAACGATATCTTGAAGATTATACCGTTGACGGGGATTTTGGTATTGTTTTGGAAGAAGGCCAGTATACTATTTTGGAAACAACGAATGAATGGAACTCTACGCATCATTTTGTTGAATATGTTTTGCCTATCGAAGAAGGTGGTGCTGCGCCAAATGGCCTGATTAGTCTCGCAGTTTGGAGACCTAATGTGGAAGAGGGAGTCAAAGTACCTGTAATCGCAGAATTTGGCCCGTATTTCCAAGAACCATCTGTAGAGACACCTACCATTGAAGTCCCTGGCAGTTGGCTTGGTTCTATGATGGTTGAACAAATGCTCCCACATGGATATGCATTCGCTCAAGTTTCTGTGTCTGGAACGGGCCGTTCCAACCACTGCATGGATCTCATGGGAACTGCTGAACAATTAGGCAATGATGCCGCTGTTCGATGGCTCGGGGAACAGAATTGGAGCAATGGAAACGTTGGTTTAATCGGAAAGTCATATGACGGTTCAACACCTTGGCAAGCTGCAATGTTCGGCGCAGAACATGATTACCTCAAGACAATTGTGCCAATTTCAGGCCTAATTGGAGTCAAGGAATTAATGTGGAGAAACGGCAGTGCAGAAGCACGGGCACCGATTATGCACAATGGTGTGTATGGATCATATGGATTAGATGGAGATGAAGAAGATTATCAAAACATATGCCCTGATTACCTCATTGGCCCTGGTACCGGCATGTCTGCCTATATCCTCGGTTCAGAACAGTTTGGTGACTATTGGAGTGAAAGATACTTTTTGGACAGAGTTTTGGAAAACTACCAAGGTTCTGTCTATCTCATACAAGGAATGCATGATTGGAACGTAGATCCACACATGGCAGTTCCAACCATGAATGCATTAATCGATGCTGGTATCGAAGCCAAGGGCCTATTTGGCCAATGGGATCACGATTATCCCGATAGGCCGATACAACTCGATGATCGAAGTGACATGGGTGGGCGCGGCGGAGAAGCTTTCCCTGAAATGGTACGTTATGATTGGATGCAAGATCTCTATGAGTGGTTCGAATACTACCTTCAAGGTCGTGGCGAACAACCTGGGCAATACATCGAAATTCAAGACAACCTTGGAGAATGGAGACTCGAAACTCGATATCCCCCTTCAGATACCACCGAATGGAGTGGTTCATTGGGCGGAGAACTCTCAAACATTGGTGGTTCGTTAACTGTTCTCCCTGATGCCAATACAGGTCCTGTGTGGGAAACTGAACCATTAACAGAAACGATGAGGATTGCAGGTGTTCCACGACTCCATGTTGATGTTACAACTGCTACTGTTGGAGGACAACTCTATGCTTTACTCGAAGATTGTTACGAAAATGTGTGTATTCATATTGGCCATGCAATAATGGATTTACGATATCACGAGGGTGGTGATCAGATTCAAACTTGGCTTCCACTCATCCAGACCATTAATGCTAAAATGGAATTTATGCCACTCGATGTAGTCTTACAAGAAGGGCACTCAATTCGATTATCACTGCTATCAACTGGAGAAGATTATCTTCCAGCAAGTACTTCATCTCTGGTGACAATTCAGGAAGGGGATTCATCGACACTTCAATTGGATGTTATCGATGAGTCCAGTGATACTCGAAGGTACTTCACGCCGCCAGTATGTCTTCACGAAGTTTGCCTTGGTTCTTAGGATTCCATAGCGTGAATATGATCCCGCTCACAACCATAAGAACGGAATAAGCTAGTATTCCTTCTTTGAGATTCACCACACCTGTCTCGATCAAGTATCCTGCAGATATTGTAGAAATTACTTGGCCTATTGACATTAAGAGCATGTCTGTGGAAAAGACTCGTCCTCTCATTTCATCTTCCACCCACTGTTGTGTCAATACTGTTGATAGAACCCAGTTACCTCCACTCGCTGTATGAGCTAACGTAACAAGAGCAAGCGTTAGTAAAATTGGCCCTCCTAAACTTAGACCAACAAGGACATAGAAAAACCCACTAACAATAATCAGTAAACCAACCATTTTTGGCCACTTGGAGGAATCTTTGAATATATTCCTTGCTAGAATTGGTCCTAGCCCAGTACCAATCCCTCTTGCAAAGAAGAATATTCCGAATCCAAGAGCAGTTCCTACAAATGTAATTTCGTTTCCTGCCAATACGAGGAAGACCCCGGCAAGGCCTCCTCCTGCGATGTTCCATGATGTCTTTGCAAAGATGATTCTAAGCAGACGCGGTTCACTCTTGATTCTTTTTTGTCCCAACCAGATGTCATTCAGAGAACTCTTGATAATCGATCCTTCACTGGATTTGTCATAGGTTTGTGGAATGACAAGTGGGAGCAACATTAGGGTTCCAAATACAAATGTGATCGAATCGATTATGAAGGCAACATTGACTCCGAACTCTGATACAACAAGCCCACCAGCAAAGGCTCCAAAACACAAAGCAGCAGACCATGTGGCGCTGTCTAAGGCATTGGCAGTTGCTAAATCTTCTTCGCTCACAATGTTTGGAAGGGCTGCTCTCTCAGCAGTAACGTACAATCCATGTAATGCCATCATTATTCCAGAGATTGTGAACATCCACCACATATCTTCTGGCCCATTAACTCCAATGAATGCCAGGGCGAGTCCAATTTGGAAAATGTTGGTGACAATCATCAATTTTTTCCTGTTAACCCGATCTGCGAGTAAACCAAAGAGTGGCTGCATGAGAGCGAACGAACCCATCCTTACGGCCATCAAAATACCAAGAAGTAATTCTGATTCTGTGTATTTGAGTATAATTATGAACAACGCTATGGTGTTGAACCATTCTCCAAACATGGAGACAAAGGCGGCTAACCAAAATCTTCGATATGTTCGATTGGTTTTTATCAAACGAATGTATGAATTCTCTGACATAATGAAAACCTATTCCTCTTCGGGCATAGCACTGTCTTGAGAAATTGAAACGACAATCCATTTTGATGTTGGAGTGTTTGATTTATCGGCTACTGAATCAAGCGGAACTAACTCATTTGCTTCGGGAAAATATGCTCCCATATTGCCCTTCGGTATATCGTATGCAACGACAATCCAGTTCTTTGAGTGCCGAGTAGTTCCTTGAAAATGACTTTCCAAATGAATTATGTCACGTGTTTTAAGACCATTTTCAGCCATGTCGAGGGCGTTCATCAGAATGATTCGCCTGTTCCCATGTATCCCTCGATATCGATCGTGTAGGCCGTAAATAGTGGTATTGTATTGGTCATGGCTCCTCATTGTCATAAGAACAAATTGATCGTCTCGAATAGAAACGTCAGGCAGTGGATTCATAGAAAATACAGCTTTCCCAGATGGAGTATTAAATTTCAATTCATCTCGCGGGGGGTTTGGTAACAAGAAGCCATTTTCTTGGCGCACGCGTTCATTGTAGTTTTCAAAACCATTGAGGGAATTGGCCATTAAATCACGAATCGAATCATAGTTACTCGAAAGATTTCGCCAGGAGAGGCTATCAGGTGATAATCGATGTCCTAATTCTGAAACAATTGAAGCCTCACTCATCAATGTCGATGAAGCTGGTTTGAGTTTCCCTTCTGATTTATGAACAACACCCATGGAATTTTCCACGGTTACAAATTGTTTTTGGGAATTTTGAATATCGATTTCGGTCCGTCCTAGCACTGGCAATATCAAGGCTGATTTTCCTGTTATGAGGTGGCTTCGATTGAGTTTTGTTGATATTTGGACAGTTAGTCCTACATTTTGAATCGCTTTAGCGGTTCTTCTGGTATCTGGTGTAGCGGACAAAAAGTTACCACCCATGCAGATGAATGCATCGACCTTACCCTTTTCCATAGCACGTATGGATTCTACAACATCATAGCCATGTGCCTTTGGCAATTCAAATCCAAGACCATTTTCCATGGTATTCAGGAAGTTCTCTGAAGGTGCTTCCCAAATACCAACTGTTCGATCACCTTGGACATTTGAATGGCCGCGGACTGGGCAGACACCTGCTCCTGGTCTGCCTATATGGCCTCCAAGAAGCAACATGTTGACCACTTCTTGAATTACGGCAACGCCATTCCGATGCTGTGTCAAACCCATGGCCCAACATGCAATTGTTGCATTAGAATCTGAACACATTTCAGCAAAACGAATGATCTCTTCTTTCGAGATTCCTGAATCAAGAACAGCCTGGTCCCAAGAGAATGAATCCATATGCAATTTTAGCTGTTCAAATTGAATTGTATAGGATTGAATGAACTTAGAGTTGAAATTATTTGTGTCCAAAAGATGCTTGATTACGCCTTGGAATAGTGCTGCATCGCCTCCAATCTTGACTTGAAGATGCATATCGGATAACTGAGTTGACGTCAAATCCATTTCCATATATTCCTGAGGATGTTTAAATCGCGATAAACCAGTTTCTGGTAATGGATTAATGTTTACAATTTTTGATCCATTTCGTTTAGCATCTCGTAGCGCTGTAAGCATACGTGGATGATTTGTCCCAGGATTCTGCCCTATGACTAAAATTAGTTCACTCTTGTTGAAGTCTTCTAAATGTACGGTGCCTTTACCGATTCCGATGGTTGATCCAAGAGCCTTTCCACTGGACTCATGGCACATGTTAGAACAGTCTGGTAAGTTGTTCGTCCCAAGACTGCGGACAAGAGCTTGGTAGAGAAAGGCTGCTTCATTTGAAGTTCTTCCAGACGTATAGTATACGCCTCTAGTGGGATGTTCCATTGAAGATATTGAATCAGAAATCATCTCAAAAGCATCATCCCAAGAGATTGGTTCGTAATTGGTATGCCCTGGTTTCAGAACCATGGGGTGGGCGATTCTGCCTTGTTTATTCAACCAGAAATCAGATTTGTTCAATAAACTTGGGACATCATACTTTTTGAAAAATCGAGGATTAACTTTGGCTCTCATAGCCTCATCTGCTACTGCTTTAGCGCCATTTTCGCAAAATTCGAATGAAGTTCTGTGGTTCGGATCAGGCCAAGCACATCCGGGGCAATCGAAACCATCTTTCTGATTAACCATAAGGAGGGTTTTGACAGTTTTAGAGACGCCCATTTTTCTTATACCGTGATTAAGAGAAGAAACAGCAGCAGGAATACCAGCGGCTGTTGTCTTTACTTTCGTTAACCGAAGAGAGTTCAGATCTGCTGGTGTAACCCCTTCGGATGGTTCTTGCATAGTCCTGCCAAGCAATAACGTTCATCAAGTCTTGTGGAGAAAATCTAGTTAATTCCCGCTTTCCAAGCCCCTGATTCTCTAACGAATCCATACAGCGAGATACCATTCTCCCTTGCTAACGCCAAAGCTGCGCTTGAAAATGCACCTACTGATGCAATACTTGAGATCCCAATGCGTGTTGCTTTCGCCACGATATCCCATCCACACCTGCCCGATAGTAACAACGTGTATTCGTTAAAGGAGGATATACCAGAGATTAGTGCTTGACCGATTGTTTTGTCCACAGCATTATGCCGCCCTATGTCTTCAGACACATAAGCAACATTTCTAGATGAATCCAATAGCGCAGCTCCATGACAACCTCCTGTTTTTTGGAAGAGTGACATATTTTTTCGCATGGAATCAAGTGCATGTAATACTTCCGTATGCGATAGATTTTGAACAACATTATTTGGTGTTCCATGAATGTGATTTACAGATAAATCTGGATGATTGCAAGCACCACAAGATGTTGTAACAAGTCTGTTTTCAGGCTTCTCAATAATGATGGAATTGTAATATGAATTGATTTTACCATCCTCTATTTCCTCTTGAATCAAATCAAAAAGGGGAATGTCTCGTGTAAGTCCTTCGCAGAAGAGATGCCCAGCATGCAATTGTTTAATCGCCGTAGGCGTGCCAAGTAGAGTTACATATGGTTGGATATCACCATCCTTGTTTAGGCAATGAAGTGTAATGATGGATTCCTGAACAATACATTCAGAAACAATATTCGAATGATCATTCTCTAATCTCTGTAAAGGAATATTTTGATATTCATGAGTCATCATCATCAACCTCAATGTCAAAAAATTCAAACTGCAAAGCAACCAATTCGGCTGAACTTTTGGCAGATGAATATGCTTCTAAGGGCTCAGCATTGAGTTCAAGAAAACGGTTACCCCATCGAAATTTACTGAGTATTGATTCGGCTTGAGTATATTCTCCCATCAGAACACAAGCAGCTGCTATCGCTTCGACTGTTGAAAGTTTGGAAGGTTTCCCCCAATTGACTGGATTGGCGGCAAGGAGTAATGGTAACGTACGTGCTTGAAGTCGAGTTCTTTTCATTACTTTCTCCACGGAAGATTCAATGTGTGCCCATGAGCAATCAAGTCCTACGATGGCTCCCTTTCCACCGAATAATTCCTTATCTTCCGGGCCGAGTACCTTTCCGCAAAGTGGTTCCAAAATGATTCCCTTGCGAGGAAGCCTTCTGAAATCCTTGTGTAATGTCAGTAAATCATCCTTAGATGCACGGACTGCAGTGTTCTTTTTGGGATCATCTTGAGCAAGCCAAATGGCATGCAATGGAATTGTCACGAATTCACCTCAAATCTTTGAGATAATCTCCAATGGTCATTCCTCTTGATTGACCAGACCTGCCAACCATTGTTTCGTGTTCATTCGTAGATTCGATCATAAGGGAGACGCCTAGAATCATTTCAAATTTTCTTGTTACAGCATCCGTTGGCGGTTTGCCAGTTTCTGCAGATTTGATGACGTTGATTGTTTCTGCCATTCTTTTTGCAAGTTGAACTTGGTCCCAACCCTTAGATTCTCTGGCCGATATGATTCTTCGTGAAAAATCAGATGCGAGTTCTTTTTCTCCCTTATTCATTAGGTTATTCCGCATTGAGCGCGATGGCTGTGAGTTGCGTTGAGGCACTGAACGTGCCCTTGAGAGACCTGGGGCCTCTTGTTTCGGCTGAAGGTTAAGTTGACCAATGCATCGCTGACAAATCGCTAAAGTGGCTTTATTGACACGGTGTTCTCTTGTTGATACTTTAGTTGCTCCGCATAACTCACAATCCGCCATTGAATCCCCGTTTTCTCCTAGGCACGACAATTCTTGAACCCTTCGCAAACAAATCACATGGTGAAAACGATGCGTTCTTCAACTATCGACGCTAGGAGTAATTGATTACGATGGGTACTGATGTAGAGCGCGGGTCGGATTCAATGAAATCTTCGAAGGAAGATGACCTCCAAGTTCTCGAATCTGAATTCAGGGATTTACAGGAAAAAACTCAGGAATTAATCAGTGAGAGAACACATCTAGAATCTGAATTGAGAAGCGTAAAAAAACAAGCTTCGCGCTTAGAAGAAGAAGTTCGTCATTTGCGTTCGCCTCCATTGATTATTGGAACGCTCCAAGACGTACTCGATCCTGAGAGAGCCATCGTCCGTTCTTCAAATGGTACTGTATTCCAAGTGGCCTTAAATCAAAGGATTGAACCCGCATTACTCAAACCTGGGACTCGTGTTGCTCTGAATCAAGATACACTTTCTGTTATTGAAGTACTTAGCGATGCGTGGGACCCGATTGTAAGTGGCTCAGAGATGGTTGAAAAGCCTGACACAACATATGAGATGGTTGCCGGTTTGGATGAAGAGATTTTATCAGTTCGGGAAGCAATAGAACTCCCCTTGCTGAAACCACATCTATTCGAGAAGGTTGGGATTAAGGCCCCTAAGGGAGTGCTCCTCGTTGGACCTCCTGGTTGCGGTAAAACATTACTTGCAAAAGCAGTAGCGCATCATACAAATGCCACATTTATTCGAATGGTCGGATCAGAACTTGCACAGAAGTACATCGGAGAAGGTGGAAGGCTCGTGCGTGAGTTGTTTTCATTGGCAAAAGAAAAATCACCAACAATCATCTTCCTTGATGAAATCGATGCTATTGGCGCCAAACGGTTGGATGGTTCGACAAGTGGTGATCGTGAAGTCCAAAGAACTCTCATGCAACTTTTGGCTGAACTCGATGGATTTGATGACCTTGAAAATGTCAAAATCATTGCTGCAACAAACAGACCAGACATACTTGATGACGCATTGTTAAGACCCGGAAGATTTGATAGAGTCATAGAAATCCCTATTCCTAACGATGCGTCTCGTACCGAGGTTCTACAATTGCATCTCAATTCCATGAATACGAAAGGTGTACGAGTCAAGGCAATATCACAAGCAACAGAAGGCTTCAGCGGAGCAGAATTAAAAGCAGTTTGCGTTGAATCAGGAATGATTGCTATTCGCCAAGATCGAAGTGTTGTCAAACACTCAGATGTCATGGAGGCAATTCAACGACTTCAAAAGAAGAAAACCAGAGGTGGAATCACTTCATCTCCAGACGGTTTGTATGGTTAAACAGGTCAATGTTCAAAGTCCTTAATCAAAACCATTGAACATGGGCAAGTCCATCATCGAGTGTGTTCCGAACATTTCAGAAGGCAGAGATATCGAGAAAATCAACCGAATAGTCGATGCTGCTCGAATTCCTGGTGTCAAAATACTTGGAGTTGAACCAGATTCTGATTATAATCGAACTGTAATTACATTTGCAGGATCACCCGTTGACGTTGAACAGGCTTCATTCATGCTAATTCAGAAAGCGATTTCTGAAATCGATATGCGGCAACATTCAGGCGAACACCCTCGAATGGGTTGCGTGGACGTATGTCCATTTGTTCCAATTACAGGTGCTACAATGGAACAATGTACAGAGATTGCTCAGCGTGTTTCACAAAAGGTTGGAGAATTATTTGTCCCCGTATTCATGTACGGAGGTGCTGCCTCCGATCCTGCGCGCGCATCTCTCTCAAAACTACGCAAGGGAGAATATGAAGGCTTAATGCACCGGTTTTCAGGTGAATCTACAACACATGATAGTGTGACGCGCATGCCCGACTACGGTATTTCTGAATGGGTCGAATCAGTTCAACAGAGTGGAGCAATTACTCTTGGTTCGAGAGATATTCTCATCGCTTACAATGTAAACATCGATGAAAAAGATGCAGCCATCTCTAAACAAATAGGTTCCATAGTGAGATCAAGTGGGAGGCTAATGAAATCCATTGATTCATCCATGAGATTCAGAACAAATGGTTTACTCGCTCATGTCCAAGGCATGGGTGTCCCCTTAGAGTCTCATGGCATGAGTCAAGTATCCATGAATCTACAGAAGTACCGAGAAACCAATCTGCATCATGCTTATGATGTGATTGCATCCCTTGCAAATGACATGGGTGGAGAAGCAATCGGTTCAGAAATTGTCGGATTGGTACCTCTTAATTCAATGGTTGAGGCAGGTATTTGGTATGCAGATGGCAAAGAATTATCAGATGAAGAATATGTTGCATTAGCAATAGAGAAACTTGGTCTAAGCAGCATACACCATTTCAATCCACATGAACGGATTATAGAATGGTGTTTGAAAGGTGATGAAAGATGAACTGGGCAAATGTGACATTAAAAGAATTTCAATCTGCTCTAGCAAGTAGTGAACCAACACCAGGCGGTGGATCAGCTGCAGGTGTAGCATTGGGTCAAGCCGCAGCATTGGCAAAAATGGTTGCAGATCTTACTCTATCCAATGATAAGTACGAGGCAGGGTGGGAGATATCAGCGTCCATTAATACTGTAGCGGACCCTCTTTTAGAGGAAGGATTGAATCTAGCACAATTGGATAGTGAAGCGTTTGATGCTGTTGTTGCCGGCTTTAAATTGCCGAAATCCACCGATGATGAGAAAGCAATACGACGGAACGAAATTAGGAATTCTATGTTGGGTGCTGCCAAGGTGCCTTACGATACTGCATGCCATGCTCTGGACTTGTTGAGATTATTACCTGCTTTAGCAACACTCGGGAATGAAAATGCCGTATCAGATGTCGGTGTTGCAGGCCTTTTAGCATCCGCAGCCCTGAAAGGAGCAATTTTCAATATTGAAATCAATCTAAATTCATTACCCGAGAATTATGGAATTGAGATGAGAGAACATCTACCAGAACTATCCAGCGAAGGCAAGGTACACTCACGACTATGCATGGTTGCTGTTCGGAATCGATTATCGAACGAGTGAGCCTGTTGAAATCTCGCCATCTATTGTCACAAGTTTAACAGCACCATTACCATCATCTGCAGCGAGCATCATACCTTCGCTCACGACACCACGTAGAGGCCTTGGTTTGAGATTTGCAACAAATACAACAGTCATGTTGAGCAGATCAGTAGAAGAATAGTATTCCTTAATTCCTGCACAAATGGTTCGTTGTGTATCTGAGCCATCATCGAGTTTAACAACGTACAAGCGATCAGCATTGGGGTGGTCTTCGACACTGACAATTTTACCGACTCGTAATTCGACTTCCATGAATGTTTCAAATTCGAGATATGCTATTCCTTCTGGTTGTTCTTCTTTCATCTTTTTCGTCTCCTTTTTACCACCCTTTACACCCTGTCCTATGGCCGATGGTTTCGATTCTTCTACGAGGGATTGTTCTTGTTTGACTATCTCTTCAAGGTCTAAGCGCTTGAATAGAGGCTCATAATTCTCATCCGTAGTTTGAATTTCTTGGTTCCAATCCATGGCTGAATCCCATGGTTCGCTGGAAACATCGTTTTGAAGACCCAGCATAGACCAGAGTTTCTGAGAACTAAACGGCAGGAATGGTTGTGTGACAATGGCCAGGTATCGGCATAATCTCCATCCGAATGCGAGTGAAGAAAGGGACTCCTGACGTCCTTCAGCACCTACTTCTGATTTCAAATGCTTCCAAGGCGCTGCGTTTTGTAACAGTTGATTTCCATGCTGTGCTGCATTCATAGCGAATCGAAGTGCTTCTTTGTAGCGATGGCGCTTCAATGAATCAGTCATCTTCGAATGAAGCGTCTCTAGAAATTGAATGTCTTCAGCATGCAATCCATTATCATCGAACTGAATAAGTGGGGATTTGCCGTCGTGTGGAAGTCGTGCTGTAAGAGACATTACCCGATTTACAAAGTTCCCATAGGTTGCAATCAGTTCATTGTTGATTCGGTCAACAAATTCATTCCATGTAAAATCAGTATCATGGCCTTCTGGCATATTTATGCTGAGATAGTACCTTAACGTATCTGGATCAAACCTCTCTAAGAATGATGGAAGCCATATAGCATGTTTGCGAGATTTGGAAAATTGACCACCAGCAAGCATGAGATATTCCATTGCAGGGACGTTGTCTTCCAGATGGAGATCGCCATTGGATGGTAAATCAATAGGATCATCTGCATTCTTACCGTTGCGAACATGGTTGAGCCCCATGATGATAGCAGGCCAAATAACAGTATGGAAGGGAACGTTATCTTTGCCCAAGAAGTAGTAATGACGTGGATTTGAGCCTTCGCTATTTGTCCACCATAATTCCCAGGCTTCGGAATTGCGAGCATGTTTTTCAGACCATATTTGCGAACAAGTGAGATATCCTTGGACTGCTTCAAACCAAACATAGATGCATTTCCCTATCCAATCTTCACCATCTATTGTTACATCGATTCCCCAAGTTAGATCACGTGTCACGGCTCTAGGGCGCAAACCCATATCGAGCCATTGTTTGGTCATAGCTCGCACATTCGGTTTCCATACAGATTGACGTTGCTCCGCATGCTTTTGGAGAGCATCTTGGAAGAGATCGAGTCGATAGAATAGGTGTTCCGTATCACGTATTTCAACCTCAAAACCTGGATTCATTTTGGAGATTGGATTTTTCAGTTCAGAAGACTCATAGGTTGCGCCGCAACTATCGCATTGATCACCTCTGGCCCCATCCGCTTGACAACTAGGGCAAGTCCCTTCGATGTATCGATCTGGCAGGAATCTTCCGCCGCCTGAAGGATTCAATTCGTAATATTGCTCCATCGTTCTCAATTCAAAAAAGCCAGCATCATAAAGTGCTTTGAAATTCGACTGGACGCGTTTCTTGTGTTCAGAATCAGTTGTTCTGTTGAATAGGGAGCCTCCATATTCAACTCCTCTGGGATCAATTGTTGGCATCCATGTGCAACCAAGGTCGAGTAATGCTTGAGAATTGATTTCATGGAATCGGTCAACTACATCTTGTGGTTCAATTCCCTCTTGTTCGGCTGTGACAGTAATTGGTGTGCCGTGTTCATCAGAACCAGATACCATCAAAACGCGGTTACCTCGGGCCCTTTCAAATCGGGCGTGAATGTCTGGCGGCAAGTAACATCCTGCGACATGTCCTAGATGCAGCGGGCCGTTTGCATAGGGCCAAGCCACGCAAATTAGCACGTGGTCTCCATCGCTCATACCATGGCGAACCGACCAACCAATTTCAACTCGACCCATAATGAGGATAAATGAACGTCATTTTGAATAACTTTGTCCTCATAGGGGTGTTATCCTACGGACAGGAGTACTCGTTCATCATGGGCCTTGAGTTACTAATATTCTACACAATTTTGGCTATCGGAGTCTCATTTCTATGCTCTATACTTGAAGCAGTCGTCTTATCTGTTCCAAACACACAGGTTGCTGTCTGGCAAAAAGAATCCGATAAACGCGGTTTAATGTGGTCAAAACTGAAAGAAGATGATGCTGTTAAACCACTCACGGCAATTCTAACACTGAATACCATTGCACATACGATGGGTGCAGCTGGTGTTGGATCACAGGTGCAAGAAGTGTATGGGAACGAGTATCTTACAATCGCATCGATTATACTCACACTTGCTGTTCTCTTCCTGTCTGAAATTATCCCCAAGACCCTCGGCACAGCATATTGGCGCCAATTGGCCTTCCTCACAGGTAGACTACTGACGATAATCACGTCCTTGCTCATATTTATTGTAGCCCCGATTCAATGGATGAAGAAAATCCTTCCAAGCGCAGATGGACAATTGGTAACGAGAGATGATTTGGCTGCATTAGCAGACCTCGGAGAAGAAGAAGGTGCCCTAATGGAAGACGAAGAGACCGTAATTCTCAACTTATTGAGACTTCGTGAGATTCTAATTACTGAAGTGATGACACCACGCGTTGTCGTTTCTGCTCTTCACAAGGGTAAATCGATCAGGGAAGTGCTTGATGAGAATCCAGTTTTACGTTTCTCACGAATCCCTGTCTATGATGAATCTATAGATGACATACAGGGTCTCGTGATACGATCTGAACTGCTTGTCGCAGCTAGCCGTGACGAATGGGACAGAAGTGTCGAAGAATTCTTGAAACCGGTGCAATTCATATCAAAAGACCAAAGTGTGGATTCCGCCTTGGAAATGTTCCTCGGGCAGAGACAACAATTTGCGGTTGTCCAAGATGAATTTAGTGGCACATCGGGCATCCTGACAATGGAAGATGTATTGGAGACATTGCTAGGCGAAGAAATTGTAGATGAGTTGGATGAAGTAGATGACATGAGAGAACTTGCTAGAGTTCAAGCAAATCATCCATCAGAAGATGAGTGATTCTTTTTCCATCCAGTCGCTAATTAACTCATCTCTACCTTCATTACTGCGTTCTTGGCTATGCTTTAATTCTTCAACAATATGATATTCAAAATTGGAATCATGCCTTGAATGAACATCAACAAGGTGCTTCCAATGACCTTGGCCCAGGGTGGAGTCGTGTTTAGCCTGAATAAGGAGTGTTGGAGCGTCAGGAAGACCCCACTGAGGTGATTCTAAGAATTCCACGTCAGTTACTGTATATCTATCCTTATTCATCGAGTTATAATGCCGTAAAAGCCTCTTCATCATCCAAGGATGTAACGAGGCTGGAATTCTCAATACCTTGCACGTAGCATTATTTATCAAAGAATATGACGTAACTGGAGATTCAAGAACGAGTCCTTTCAAATTCTTTGATGTTTCAAGTTCTGGTCTTAGTCCGCGTTGAGCTATGAAGCCCCCCATGCTATGTCCGTGAACAATAAACCCATTATCGAGCCATCCGTTGTTTGAATATATTTTCAAGACCTCTTCGAAATCATGACAAACATGCATGGCTGCCCAGTGATCTACTGGAAGATTTCCTCCATGTGCTCTCATTTCGAAGAGAAGAACGTTGTACGCTGAATCAAGGAATATCTTAGAACGCCCTTCCATATTGATTGGACGTGAATTCCAACCATGAATCAATATCGCTAGTGGTTTATCCTCATCAATCGAAGTTCTTAACCAGCGGACAGGATATCCATCAATTACTTTCTCCTCTGAAATCCAGTTTTCGCGAATTTCTGTATTTTGTCTTTGTCTGGGTAATCGTAACATCAAACCAAGTGTAAAACAGAGCCATAAGTCGATAAGAGCGAATGGTACGCTTATGAGGATAATCAATGAGGGCATGATTGGAGAAATCAAGGCGAATAGAATCAAGCAATTCCAAAGAAAAAGGTGAACCAAAAATGGTTGGAACCGCTTAACAAGCATATTCAATCAGAGATCAGGTGAACGATTTCAATCATCTGATTCAGAATCAGATTTCTCTTCTTTCTTTTCTTCAGAAGCGACTGCTTTTGCCTTCTTTTTATCTTCAACACGTTGAGCATATTTCTCTCCGAACTGACTCATACTTTCGAGGCGTGCACGGAATCCTGATGCTTCACCTTCTTCAGAAATATGTCGTACGAGGTATGCTCCAAACATCAAATCGAAGAGTCCCTGGCGCAGGTCGCTGTTACGTGAAAACTGCCAGTTAATAATCCAGAGAATCATCAAAATTGCCCCGATGGATGTGAACGCAATAGGTGCTCCTCCGTTGGACAATTGACCAGCTTGTGTGAACACCATAATGAATCCAATGAGGGATGAAACTCCGATATTATTGACGAATAATCCGTGAAGGAAAAGTGGTTTTGAACCATCTCCACGAATATATCGGGTTGATGATGTGTATTGACCAAGATTTCGTCCAGTCCAAGTCGGCAAAATAATTCCGTTGAAGATGAAGACGAGACCTGCTCCCAAGAAGAGCAGTGTTGTGGCAAATCCACCACTAGCACCACCGGTGGTTACGGACATGACCAGTGCTCCGATAAGAAGTGCAAAATTCACGGTGAAATTGACCCACCAGGAGATGACACGATTCAGTCTCGATGCAATCTCAAATTCAGAGGACAGACCTTCTGGACGTGCTTTCTTGACCTTAACTTTCTTGACCTTTGATGCCTTTTTCGGCGCTGGAGTGGCTTTCTTTGCAACAGCCTTTGCTGCCTTTACGGCTGGTTTAGCCTTCTTGACAACTTCTTCTTTTGTTTCAATCTTATCGAGTAATCCCATTTTATCACTTCACTTATGCGTACATTTCGGAGATCTGCTTGTAAAGTGCGAAATCTCCTGATTCAACGAATGCTGATATCGATTCATCAGGCATGTTGCCGAGTTGTTCATCGATGATCTTGAAGAACTCACCGCGACGTACATCGTCGATTGCAGATGGATCTGCACCGACTTCTTTGAATAAATCAAATCCATCAGATGCCATGAATGTTTCAATTGCCTCTTCAGGCAATTCGTCACCAAGAAGATCGTTAACAATTCCAAAGAATTGAGTGAACATTTCATCCGATTCGTCCAATTCAGATTCAACTTCTTGTTCATCTTGCTCGGGTTCAACGGCTTGTGCCACTTTCTTAGGCTTAGGTGCTGAAGAAATACCCTTGAGGGCCTTGCGTTCACGCATTAACGCCTCAAGTTGAGGGACAAGTGTTTTCAGGGCTGCTTTATCCTGAGCAGATTTTGCCTCCTCGTATTGTGGCTTGAGAGAACGTAATTCGTCTTCTACTTCAGATAATCGATCAGGTTCTTCTGCATCGAGTAACTCAACAACTGGTTCAGCTCGGATTTCATTGAGCGCTTCTTCGCGTTCCTTTTTCCTTAGAACGATGATATCTCTATCGAGTGAATGTCCAAATCGGTCAGAGTACCTGTCGAGAAGTGAACCTGTTTCACCAGAACCAAGTCTGTCAATGGCGCCGTAAATTTGTGGCAACGGTTTTGCTGACCTCTTAGCCCAAAGTTCGCCATATTCATTCGTACTCTTTTCTGGAGTAACTTGCGGTGCTGGCGCAGGAACGGGTGTTGACAATGGAGTCGCTTCAGGAGCCACTTGTGGGAGCGGTTGTGGAGCAGGCATAGGTGCTGGCGGCAATGCTTCAGAAGCAAGTGGCATTGGGGGCAAAGGCATGCTTGGCAAGGGTTGTCCTCCAGCAGGAGGGGGCAATGGCATACCTGGCAAAGGAGGTAGTGGGGCGGCGGGAACATTTTGTGATTTGTTCTTTTTCTTCCGGCGCATCGGCTCACCTCTAATTTCCTTGGAGATGATACTGCCCTTGAACCTTCCCACAAATAGGATATGAAAAACACACGATTTCCAGAGGTGGGTTAAACGAGGGAACCCCAGCCCTTGAGACACAGGAATGTGGCAGATGACTCTGAAACATCCAATACATCTCCTTGTTTTACATCATGAGTTTGATCACCAAAACGAACAATTGCATCTTCCACAGTAATTTGCACTTTGAGGTTTTTATCCTTTCCAAAAACAAAAGCTTCATTCAACGCATCGAATGGATTGGAGCGATCTGGATCGAGTCGTTCTAGTTCAAATTCAGTTACACGCATCCCTGTCTTCCCATGAAGAGATGTTGGCCAACGAATCTGTCTTCGCACGTCGATCGTGACAACTTCATCTGTTTCTCCAGCAGCACCTAGGACGATTGAGGCATCAGATTTAACCAAATCCAAAAATAGTCCCTGCAACTTACCCAATGCTGCGAACTTACCATCGAGTATTCGCTGCAAGCGATCCTCATGAACAAACAATTCAGCTAACTTTTGAATCGAAGCAACACCCCTACCAGGCTTCCCTTCTCGACGCAATTGTTCTTTGAGTTCCAAATGTAATGTTTTGAGAATTGTCTTCGAATCTTCGGTTTCATTGGCTATGTCAGTTAGTTTACCAATGAGGGTGGGTATTTGACCACGAATTCTTTTCGACCAACCTTTAGAATTGGCGTCATTATATTGCGCAAGACCTCCAGAAACATCCACTCCTTCACCTCGGATGTGAGATACCAATTCCCTTCTTGCTTCCGAATCAAGATGGAAGAGAGACGGGTCACGATAGTGCAGATGGAATCCTCTGTGACCAGAAAAGGTGACTTGCAAAAATTCCCTCTTGAAACCAAATTCTGGTTCTAAAAAATCATTCCACAGAGAATGCGCTTGGTCACGAATAACATCAAGCATCCCAGGAAAATCTCTATCTGTGACACCAGGTAGGTGATCTCCATCCAAATCAAAAATTAAATCCGCGCCTTGCCATTCTTTTGCGTCCATTTTCAATTCGTATGGTTTATTCCAATACGCAGTCGAATAGAAACATGAGTGCATTGCCCTTTCGGATAAGAATTGCCGCAACTCACTTTCACCCCTAAAGGCACGATGTCTCAAAGGCGGTGCACCTCCGAATGGAATGAACATCCATTCTCTTTTTGGCATTCGCGGTGGGCGCCAAAATTGGGATGTCTGGTAATAACGGCCAAACCGATGTGCAAAACGTGCCCATCCTTTAGAAGCCATAATCTCACCAAGAGGTGACAGTTATTGAACGAAACCCAATTTATTTCTTAATGTAGAATTTCTGCTCGGTGGAACTTACTTCCGTGACTGAATCTGCACCAGTCTTCTCAACATAGTGCTCCCAGCAGTAGTAGTGTTCGTTGTGGACCATAGATGACCCAAATGTCAAGCGCCGATCACAGTCATGACACCGTGGGCCAATCTCGCCATTAGGTGCCTGAGCTAATTTTACGTGTTCGTGTGGCATCTCCTCACCAGTTACTCCTGTCAGTTAAGGTTCTAAAATGTCGTGATTGAATCAGTCGTCTGCTAGTGTGCTTTTTGCAACCCAATCCAAGAGGTCAAGTGCGACTTCACAGGACTCACTTACCTCAACAAAGGGATCATTTCTGTAGCGTTCCAAAACGGGCTTAGCAGTTACGTTTCCGATGGCTCCGAGGGCTTCTGCAGCTTCATGCCGAACCATGACGTGTTCAACTTCATCAGATAATCGTTCAATGAGGGTTGGAAGTGCTTCATCCATTTGCATCTGGCCCAGGACATAGGCTAATTCATGACGCAACAAGGCACTCTTTGTGGAAAATGCTTCACAGAGTGCATTGCAAGATTCAACGCTGCGGATATTACGAAATTTAAACACAACTCTCATCCGTTCAAACATACGTGCTGAATCATCGAGGAGGAGAATTTTCATGTTCTCGAAGTTTTCGTCATTCGATGCGGGGGCAGGATCAACAGAGCCATATTCACTGACATCTGGTTTATCGCTCATTCTAACACCTATTCTTCGGTCGCGCCAATGAACTGCATTGTGTCTTCTGAGAATTGTTGATCGATTAATCCAATCTCTTTTCCTTCTTTGAGGAATCTGCGAATTGAAGCTCTACCTTCTGGTTTGTAATCGATGGTTCGGTCGTTTACGTACATTGTAACGAATTTCTGATTTGTTTCGTCATCGATTCCTCTTCCCCAAGCCTTTGCAAATTCTAATGCTTCTTCTGGATGCTTGATCGAATGTTCAATACTCATTTTCGTGTACATTGTTATGTCTTTCATGATTTTGTCACCAAGGTCTCTGCGAACAACGTTGCCGCCAAGAGGCATAGGCCATCCATCTGTGCGATTGTTCCACCAGACTCCCAAATCGATGAGTACGTTTAGATCGTGTTCCACGTATGTGAGTTGACCCTCGTGGATAATGAGTCCGCATGAGTATGTGTCATCCAAAATACGAGGAATTATTTCATCAAATGGCACGACTTCTACGTTTACATCTCCCCAAGCTAATCGAAGACCCATGTATGCCGATGTCTTTAGACCAGGTACAGCAATTATTGAATTCTTAGCGTCTTCAAGACTCAGCCCTTGTTTGGAAACAATCATTGGTCCATAACCTTCTCCCATTGAGGCCCCGCAGTTCATCAAAGCGTAATGTTGTGCGATGTCTGGGAAAGCATGTATCGAAACTGCAGAAACCTCTAGTTCCTGTCTCATTGCCCTATGATTTAGGGTTTCAATATCCTGTAATTCATGGATAAAATTGTAACCAGGTGTTGGGAAAGCATTTGTTGTCATAGCGTGGAACATAAATGCGTCATCAGGATCTGGAGAATGACCAATTCGCACAATCATGTTGCCGTTCTCATCCAAAGGTAAAGATGCCATAGTCTTTCCAACTTGAAGACCTTCATGAACTAACCGATGAAAAATAGATACAACGTGGTAACAGAAATGATACATGGAGGGGATTGTTTAAGTATCGTATTGGGCATTATGAATCATGGCGCACTCTTCAATGCTTGGATGGCTCGTCATGTTCTTATCGATTCTCTTTGTATCCCCTGTGACAGGGGCAAACACAAGTGCTTTGTTTTTCGAATCAACCTATGAATCCGAACTTGAAAATCAGGGATATGGGTCAATAGAACTTAGCGACGATGGAAGTCGAGCATATGCGACATTTGGGAACACACTTGTTGAGTTTTCTACGAGCAATCAAACCACAATGCAAACCAAGGTTTTTGATCAGGAAATATTGTCGATCGCACTATCGCCGGATGGTTTTCGATTAGCCCTCACATTAAGAGATGGAATGGCAGGAGGGGACACCATATACGTCCTCGATTCGGATACCTTCAATACCAAGATTTCATCTCAGGCAACTGCATCTAATGCAGTTCAAATTTCCTGGACAGATAACGGGGCTTCTCTCCTAACGAACCATCCTACTGCTGGTCTAATCAAAATGAATCGAGAAGATTTGAGTATAGAGGCTGAGTATACTGGAAATTTTTCCACCGCCATGGCCTGTGCGGATATCTCCCCTTCAGGCACCTATACGATGGGCGTGGATAATACTGGATTATTGGTGGTCTGGGATTCGATTGGTGAATATATTTACCATGAATATAATCTCGACCCCAGCATCAATGACTGTTCTTTTGATCCGAATGAATCCATGTTTTCCGTAAGCATCAATGATAATCAAATTCGAAAATGGACACTCTCAGGTTCTGAACTCAGACCTTTGGAGACCCCTGGCATAAATTCCTACACGTGGGGCTCAAGTGGAGCATTTGTACACGTCCACAGGACTCAAATGGGGGAATTCCTCACCACATACGACTCCTCTGACTCCAGTACTCTTTCAGAAGTAGCATTGTTCCATTCATTTACTGATTTTGAGTTATTCGAATCAGAGGACAATTCGATAAATTATGCCATATTTACTTCGTTGACAGACCATGTCGTAACCTACCGTACCTCGCATGATAGAATCGGTGTCGGCGAATCTGGCTCAGATTTTGATGGAGATGGAATCCCTAACTCCATTGATGATGATGATGATGGTGACGGGATAGAGGATATATGGGATCTTAATTGTGAATCTTCTGGTAGCTTCAGTTGCGAATTATTACCAGATGAAGACTACATGAGGTCGATGGATTTGAGTCTTAATTCAACTGTTTTATTGGTGAAGGAAACATTCACATTGAACAAATATGATTCTTCCATCGTTCGTGATTTGAGTAGGTATTCAATTGATACTGATGTCAAATTATCATCGGATGAAGCCATGCTATTTGCAACATCATATTGTGCGAATATCCATGAAGTGAATTATTCTATGTCTATTGGAAATGCTTTTTCTATAGATGGTGTTTCACTTCAATATATCTCCATGGAGTGTAATGTCGAATCTGGTATGGAGCTGACACAAGTTGATGATGATAGAACTCACATACGATATTCTATTACAACGAGTTACAACATAACCGGTCAATTAACCCCTGGGCAGAATGCAGTTCATATCCTCTATCAGCCCACAGCAGTTGAGGGAAGCATTACAAGTCTAAGTGAACAACACCCCATGTCAGTATCAATATCTGGCCAAGGATATGCAACTGATTCATTTTCACCGTGGTTTTTGCAAGAAGAAACCATCATGCTAAGTTTGAATGAAGAAGTGGATTTCGAGGATGATGCATTAGTTGACACCTCCATATTTTCCACATGGTGGTTTATTTCAATCATCATAACATTCATTTTAGTTCTCGGATATTCAGCCTACAAACTATTGAATCGAAAGGATTCATATTCCATTGAATTAGATGATGAGGACGATCATGAGGACGATGATGATGAATATGATTCAGAAGATATCGAAGATACATCCTTTGAGGATATTAATGAAATTAAAGATTTAATTCCTAACTCCGAAGAAAGAGGTTCCAGAAGGAAACCCCCTACCAGACAGAGGACTGTAAAGGCCAAACCAGTACAAACTCCAGTTAAATCCACACGAAGAAGAACTCGTACAACAAGCGAAGATTCATCCGCGAAACTGTCGAAACGAAGACGATTGGTTGAAAATGAAGTTAAGCCAACGGTACGGAAACGTAGAGCAGTCAAACAATCTACTGATGTCGAAGATGAGGAAATGTCTGATGCATTAAATCGATTTGAAGATGGTTGATTCACCACATGAATTCTAACTCTTCAGTCATACCACAACAGAGCGTGAGGTATTCCTGCAAACCAGATACGTGTTCTTCATCAAGTCTGTTGAATACTTCTCCGAAGTATCGATTCATTCGTTCTATCGACATATCGGACTGTTGGTGAGCGTTGAGAATAACTTGCTCCCTCGTCAATGGATCATTTTCAAATAATTCGAGCCGTTCGATCAATGCTGAATGTGCTCGCTTGACGAATTCGATTGGCGTGTCCTTTCTTGCTGCAAATACTCCGAAAACCATGGGATGATTTGAATGGTCGAGCCATGCTTGTCCAAGATCGAGTTGGACAAGTTCAGGATTCGATTTTGCCCTATCGAGTGCCCTATCACCGATAAGTAATGCTCCATCACACCTGTCAAGCATGCTATCGAGGTCGGGACCCATTTCAACAGGACGCGGGTCAAGTCCTCTTACTTTTAGTAAATATTTGAGTAAAGCCACTGATGATGCTGAATCGCTTGGCATGGCTATGTCCCTCATTTCTTCGACCGGGCGATTTCCAAAAACAAGGACGCTTCCAACTTCTCCCTTCGAACTGATACCAATTTCAGGAATGAGTATCAATTCCTGATGGTGTCGTGCAAAGTCTGCTGCTGGTATCGGAGCAAGTACGCAATCTCTTCTCAAGAGGTGCCCAGTTAACCATGATGGTGGTGCTGGTAAGACGTTGAATTTTGGATCAAGACCTAAGAATAACGGATCGCAATTCATGAAGGCAACTCTGCCAATCGTATTTGCCCACAATAACTCAGATCCGACCTTCATGATAATTCCTCAAACGACAGGGAGTCTACGTGGTTGTTTCGCAGGTACAAATTCTTCAAATTCTGTGTACGTCGTATTCCGTTTAACTGGAATGTTTCCAGAACGGGTTACGAGCTTTGCGAGTTGGTTCACGCCATAATGAAGAGGAGTATTCGAACCTGCGAGATGCATAATGGATTCTTGCTTTACTGTGCCATCAATGTCATCTGCCCCGAATTGTAATGCAAGTTCGGCCATCGAATCGCCAATATTCATTCTGTATGCTTTGATGTGCGGTATACTATCAAGCATGATACGAGAGATTGCAATTACTCTGAGAATTTCTTGACCAGTTGATAACTGGGCCATTGGCAGCCTTGTTGAATCAGGAAGGAATGGATAAGGAACAAAGCATTGGAATCCTTTGGTTCTCTTAGCCAAGTCCCTCAGTTGAATCATGTGCTCTACACGTTGCTTTGCTGTTTCAATCGTACCAAAGAGCATTGTACAGTTGCTCGGCAAACCAATTTCGTGGGCGGTTTCATGGATGTCCAGATATTCTTGACTCGATTCTTTTCCATTACAGATGACTTGACGCACATCATCATCAAGAATTTCAGCGCCACCACCTGGTAAGGATGTCAACCCTGCATCCTGAAGTCTAAGTAACGTATCTCTGATCGAGAGGTTAGATACTTGCGATAGATGCTTTATCTCAACTGCTGTGAGAGCTTTAATCGAAATATGAGGGTGGCCTTCTTTCACTTTTTTGAAGAGGTCACAATAGTGATCCACATCCCATTCGGGATGGAGGCCGCCAACTGAATGAACCTCATTGACGAACGAAGAGAACTTATCCAATTCAGAAAGATACGTCTCTATGGACATCGCATAGGCATCCAAGGCTTTTGGACCTCTTCTAAACGCACAGAATCTGCATGCAAGGACACAAATATTGGTTTGATTAATATGTACATTAGAATTGAAATATGCGTTGTTACCAAACATGGCAATTTTGTGGAGATTGGCAAGGTGACCTAACTCGTTCAAATTTTCAGTCTCAAAGAGAATGCAACCATCATCGACATCAAGTTCTGTATTCGTAACAATTTTGTCAACAATTGGCTGTAATGCATCAGACCATTTGATATCGCTTATCGATGCTTTGAGACGTTCCCGCCAATCCTTGTTTCTATCCGCATCTACAACTGCGGATTCCCAACTGGACATATTCAGCCCTCACGTTCATTCTTCATCAAGATGTGGATAAGACCACAACTAGCGACGGACGTTGAAGAATCCAACATTCACCATGAATTTCCTGAATTCTTCAATTAGGAATACCGTTGATGCTACAAGAGTCAATACAAGCCAGTCAAAGGACTCAAGTGAGGTCGTACTGAGTAAGTTACCGAATTCGATACCAACGATTGGAATCGTACTCGTAGCAAAGTGTACGAAGACAAAGAGGAGACTTGCGGAAATCAGAATTGCATAGTTGATCGCCTTGTTTGAGAACATACCGAGAGTGAACAAACTGGCATCGCCAGATCTGCAATTGAGTACGTTAAACAACTGATAAACAATGAACACAGCAAATGTCATTGTCTGAGCCTGTGCGAACAGATCATCTGCATAATTTTCCCATTCAGCGACACCAGATTCCGTCCCATCAAGACAACCTTTCATCCATGAATACTCATTACTATCCAAGGGGCCTAAAGAACAAGTATCAGCTGTTTGGACTCCACCGCCAGAAAGGTAGAAGATGATGAGTGTCCCAATAACCATTACAGCTCCCAGATAGAAGATAAGGCTGATATCTCGAGAATTTGGTAATCCTTCATCCACAGGCCTTGGAGGTCTTGACATGACATTACCATGACGTTTTTCGACACCTAAAGCTACTGCAGGTGGTCCATCCATGAGAATATTGATCACTAGGATTTGGGTTGCTGTTAACGGTAAATTCCAACCAAAGATAAACGTAGATATGACGATAAGGGCAACTGCTGCAACGTTCGTTGAAACTTGATACCGGACGAAGTTGCGTATGTTTTGATAGATCTTCCTTCCCTCTTCGATAGCATGAACAATATTTGCAAAGTTATCATCTTGAAGCACCATGTCTGCAGCATCTTTGGCCACGTCAGTGCCAGCAATACCCATGGCAATGCCTATGTTTGCACCTGACAAGGCAGGAGCGTCATTGACACCGTCTCCAGTCATTGCAACGATTTCTCCTTTTTCTTGCAAGGAGGCTACAATTCTCATTTTTTGGTCAGGGGTAACTCGAGAAAAGATTGAACGTTCAACCGAATTGGAAAGTTCTTCATCTGACATTTGCCTGAGTTCTTCACCACTTACAGGGGACTCTGAAGTTGTATTGATTGCAAGTTCCTTTCCAATTGCAGAAGCTGTGAGATGATGGTCACCAGTAATCATCTTGACTTTGATTCCAGCATCTTGACAGATTTTGATTGCGTCTCTTACTTCGGGCCGAGGAGGATCCATGATGCCAACAAGACCGAGGAATATCAAACCATTTTCAACAGCTTCAACATCTTCAACATCCTCATCGGGTTCTAATTTTCTTGCTGCTAATGCGATGACTCTCATAGATTTTGAACCCATTGATTCGTTCACTTTCTGAGCATCTTCAAAGTCATCTTTCTCGATTGGTACGACCTTTCCGTCATTGAAACGGTGCGTTGTAATAGGTACGAAACCACCTGCAGCTCCTTTGACAAAGACCCATCTTTCGCCTTCATACTCATGAATTACAGACATTCTTTTTCGGTCTGTATTGAAGAAGAACTCGTGTACACGCGGATGACGTTGAGCAAACTTACCGATGTGCCCATTCAACTTCCAACCAAGTACTGCACATGCAGAATCTGTGGGATCACCTATTGCTGACCATCGACCTTCGACTTTAGAAATTTGGGAATTATGACAAAGAGAAAGACAAGCTGCAAGGAGTCTGAATGATTGATTGCTTTGAAGAGATGACATTTCTTGGTCAGAAAGTTCCCCTTCCTTTCCAATGAGCGTTCCTTTTGGGCTAAAACCATCTCCACTGACATCGTAGAGGCTTTCGACAGTATGTAATTGACGTACTGTCATTTCGTTTTTAGTCAGCGTACCTGTCTTATCTGAACAGATTACAGTGGTCGAACCCAACGTTTCTACAGCCTTCATCCGGCGAATAATTGCCTTGTGTCGCGCCATATTGCGCATTCCAAGTGCGAGTGTTATGACAAGGATGATTGGAAGCCCTTCAGGAACGATTGCTACGAATATAGCAATGGCCACGATGAATTGATCTACAGCAACTTCCCATAGACTTTCACTGCCACCATATGCAAGTATCATCTTTATCGAAACCAACAATACGGCTACAATTAAAGCGATAAAACCAAGGAATCTTCCTAAGGATTCTAGTTTCAATTCAAGCGGAGTCTTGGGAGTCGTTGCTTCAGAGATATCACTTGCAATATGACCAAGTTGAGTTTGCATACCTGTTTCTACAACAAGTCCAATGGCTCTTCCCGTAGATACAGTTGTACCCATATACATCATGTTCCTGCGATCTGCAAGCAATGTGTTTGGATCCAAAGGGTTCACACGCTTCGTGATAGGTTCTGATTCACCTGTTAAGGCGGATTCATCAACTCGACATTGATACACTTCCAGCAACCGTATATCCGCAGGAACATTCAGTCCTTCTTCGAGTTTAACAATGTCCCCTGGCACAAGTGAATCTGTAGGAATTTCTGATTCATACCCATCTCGTATTGTGACACAATTTGAGATACTCATTTGTTTCAGAGCATCCATTGCTTGCTCAGCTTGACCTTCTTGCCAAAATCCAAAGACTGCGTTGGCCGTGAGAACAAGGAAGATAAAAATCGCATCTCCAGGTTGTTCAGGATGAATCGCAAGTGCGACGAGAGCAGCTCCAATCAGCAGATAATTGAGGGGATCGTTATATTGACTTAAGAATCGAAGGATAGCCGAAGTTGGTTCGGGTTGAGCGAGTTGATTAGGGCCGTATCTTTCCATCCTGTGAATAATCTCAGATTGGGCGAGACCTTGCGGGTCCGAATCGAGGGTTGCTAGTGCTTCTGCACTGTCCATTGCGTGCCAATTTTGTTGTACCAAATCTATCACCCATGGAAATCAAATTGGCCGAAACCAAGGATTACCCGTTTCGTTGGGAAACATTGTGATTTATGATTATAATGGAGGACTTCCCATGAAAATAATTCATGGTATTGGAACCAATTTTGCAAAAGTGGTATCCGAATCTTTCCTAAACCATCAACAACTGGCAGGGGTATGACCGCATTGGATGGACCGTATATTCCAGCCGATGAACAACCATTAGAGTTGACACTAAGAGCGATTGTTGTCGGTATTGTCCTGGGTGTACTCATGACTGCTGCAAATGCGTACCTTGGGCTCTATGCTGGCATGACTGTATCAGCAAGCATACCTGCTGCAGTAATGTCCATGTTGATTCTGCGAAGTATGTTCAAGGACGTCAGTATACTCGAAAACAATGCTGTTCAAACAATGGCAAGTGCTGGTGAATCGCTAGCCGCTGGAGTCATATTTACTGTTCCAGCAATGCTTGTCATCGGAATTTGGGTTGACATCCAATGGTTCCCAACTTTAGCGATCGCTCTACTTGGGGGATTGCTAGGAACAATGTTCACAATTGCATTACGACGTCTTTTCATCGTAGAAGAAGCACTTCCTTATCCCGAGGGTGTTGCATGTCGCGAAGTTCTCGTTGCAGGAGAAGAAGGTGGAAGTGGAGCACTTGCCATTGTGTATGCTCTTGGAATAGGAGCACTCTACGGCCTTATGGTAAAAGGATTCAAAATCACTCACAGTTCTGCAGAAACTGCAATTGAATTGTTCAAGACACGAATGTATGCTGGAATGGATTTATCCATTGCTTTGCTTTCTGTGGGTTTCATAGTTGGTATCCGTATTGCTTCGTTTATTTTCTTAGGTGGAGTCATTGGTTTCATTGTTCTTGTTCCACTCTTTGGCTACCTAAATGGATGGCCTCAATCGAGTTCTCTTGCTAAAGGATTCGATACTTTGTGGCTTGAACAAGTTCGTTATGTCGGGGTTGGAGCGATGGTTGTTGGCGGGATATACACGCTTTGGAGCATGCGTAAGACAATCTTTACTGGATTGATGAAATCTTTTAAGCAGAGTGAATCCGATAACGAGTATCATTTGAGAACGGAGAAAGATTTGCCAATGAAGTGGGTAACTTTGGTATGTGGCGTACTTGTTTTGCTTACATTCTTGTTCTATTGGTACATCACAGGTTCGTTGATACTATCCCTCGCAGGAGCCCTGTTCTTAGCTGTCGTAGCCTTCTTCTTTGCAGCTGTCGCAGGTTACATTGCAGGCGTTGTTGGTTCGAGCAATTCACCCGTATCTGGTATGACGATTGCTACATTGCTATTCACAGTTGGACTTGTATGGATTGTAGGATCATATTTCCTCGGCCTTGAACAAGAGGAATTGATGTATGCAACACTGCTCATTGCAGCAGTAGTTGCAAGCAGCGCCGCTATTGCAGGGGACGTGATGCAGGATTTGAAAACTGGACATATGGTTGGAGCAACGCCATGGCGTCAACAAATTGCTGAAATCATTGGAGTCATCACAGGTGCGTTTGTTATTGGACCGACAATTAGTCTCCTCCACAACGCCTTCCAAATTTCATCAACTGCTTGTATAGCGACCAATGAACGCATTATTGCGTCTGAAGGTCCTGATTCTTCCAATCTCTATGATTGCAGTGAGGCCTTGTTTGCTCCACAAGCAGAACTGATTGGCGCAATTGTGAAAGGGGCATTTGTTGGTGATATGAACCTACCAATGGTCTTCCTTGGGGCAGTATTGGCTATCGTTTTGATTCGCCTTGCTATGCCAGTTATGTCTGTTGCAATTGGAATCTATTTGCCTCTTGGCTTGAGTGTTCCAATCATGCTCGGTGGAATATTATCTTCGTTAGCAATCGGGTCGGCATATTTACGAATCGATGGAACACTCGATAGAGAGCCATCAGATGATGCTAAACAAGCCGCATACGAAGTCGAAAGCAGAGGAGTCCTCATAGGTGCGGGATTCATTGCTGGTGAATCTATTTTGGGTGTTTTAATTGCAGTATTGATTGTGCTCGAGATCAAACTCAATGTATTATTCAGTATAACTGCATTGCCACAAGGACTCTCGTTACTTTTCTTTGCATGGTTTGTTGGCGTCTTTTTGTGGCTAGCAACGAGGGCTTTGCCAAGTGGAGGCCACTTAGGCAAGGAAATATTGACCACTGCTAGCCATGCAGTGAAAAGATTTGTCCGTTCTTTCGTTCCAAATTCAAAGTAATACCACGGGAATTATCAAAGGCCAAAGGCGATGGCATAGTATTACTGGTGCCCATGCAACATACTATCGAAGAACTGGAAGAACTTGCACGGAAGTGTAGAATTGAAATTGTTAAGATGGTTTACAGGGCTCAAGCAGGCCATCCAGGTGGATCTTTGTCTGAAATCGATTTGTTAGCAGGTCTATATGGAACAACAATGAGAGTTCGTCCTGACCAACCAAATTGGGAAGATCGTGACAGATTCATTCTTTCAAAAGGCCATGCATCCCCTGGAATGTACGCTCTTCTTGCTGAACGAGGATTCATTTCTCACGAAGATTTGACCACGTATCGTGTTCTTGGCGGAGTATGCCAAGGCCACGTTGACATGAAGTGGTGCCCGGGAGTTGATTTCAGCGCAGGAAGTCTAGGAATGGGCCTCTCGTATGGCATGGGCTGTGCTATTGCAGCAAAACTCGATGGAAGTGAAAGAAGAGCGTTCGTCATGCTGGGTGATGGAGAGATTCAGGAAGGTTCAGTTTGGGAGGCTGCAATGGCAGCTGCTCACCATGAACTCGGTAATCTCAAAGTTATCCTTGACCGTAACCGAATTCAGAACGATGACTTTTGTGAAACACAAATGAGAATGTTCGATATTCCAGCAAAATGGAGAGCCTTTGGATGGAATGTAAAGGAAATTGATGGTCATGATATGAACGAAGTTGTTGAAGGAATGAATTTCCTTTCAGAAACGAATGATGGCCCATCCATTCTCATCGCACACACAGTAAAAGGAAAGGGTGTATCATTCATGGAAGATAATCCAGCATTCCATGGTGCTGCTCCAAACGATGAGCAGTATGCTCAAGCCCTTACAGAATTGGGGGTGAGTGTTTGACTCGAATGGCAGCAACTCGTGACGGATACGGACAAGCATTGTTGGAACTTGCAGAAAATGAAAAGGTCGTTGTCCTGGAAGCAGATCTTGGTAAATCAACGAAATCACTGCACTTTAGAAAGGCCTATCCTGAACGAACAATTTCTTGTGGAATTGGAGAACAGAATATGCTCCTTGTTGCAGCAGGTATGGCATCATGCGGTTACATTCCGTTTGCATCAACATTTGCAATCTTCACAGAACGAGCCTTTGAACAAATGAGAAATGGTGTTGCCCGTCCTAAACTTGCAGTCCATCTTTGTGGCTCCCACGGTGGTACACATACCGGTACCGATGGCTCCTCTGCTCAGTCTATTGAGGATTTGGCAATCTACAGAACGCTTCCTAATGTCACAGTAATGCACCCAAGCGATGAGGTAAGTACGCGGATTCTAACAAAGCGCCTTGCTAGTTCTCCTAATCCATCTTACATGCGAACTGCACGAAACAAAACACCAGTCTTGTATGATGACGTACCAGAAGATTCGATTCAAATCGGAAAAGGTATTGAACTGAAAAATGGTAATGATGTTGCAATCGTAGCATGTGGAGTTCTCGTCTCAGAAGCACTGAAGGCTGCAGACATGCTTGCTGAAGAGGGAATCCATGCGACTGTAGTCGACATGCATACAATCAAACCACTCGACACAGTTCTCATCGATGATATTGCAAAGCGGTGCGGATGCATCGTTACAGCAGAGGATCACTCAATAATCGGTGGTCTTGGTGGCGCAGTTGCCGAACATCTTTCCATGACTGCTTCAACACCACTGGAACGTGTTGGTGTCAAAGATCGCTTCGGTGAATCTGGCCAATCTGATGAGATGCTTGAGTTAATGGAATTGAGCGCCCCTCACATTGCAAACGCTGCACGTCGGGTAATTCAACGCAAGTAAGGCATCCGTCACATTGAAGGTGCGCCCACTCAAGCACTCTCTATGGAGTTCTTCCTTGATACAGCCGACGTAGATGAAATTCGAGAAATTGCCGCTTGGGGTATACTCGATGGCGTAACAACCAACCCATCGCTCATCAAAAAAAGTGGAAGAGATTTCAAAGAAGTTGTTCGAGAAATCGCAAGCATCTGTTCAGGTCCTATTTCAGCAGAAGTTACCGCCATGGATACCGCTGGTATGCTGGAGCAAGCAAGGCAACTCAAAAGTGAATTGCCAGATAACGTGATTATCAAAATTCCATGCACTCCAGAAGGTCTTGCTGCAACCAAAGTTCTCACAGAAGAGGGAATTGATACGAACGTAACCTTGATTTTCTCAACATCGCAAGCCCTTATGGCTGCTAAAGCTGGTGCAACATATGTCTCTCCGTTCATAGGTCGAATCGACGATACTGGCCATGACGGAATGAATTTAATTGCTGAGATTATGGAAACATGGTCAAAATATGACATTTCCACCAAAGTACTTGCTGCTTCCATTCGTCACCCAACTCACATGCTCCAATGCATGCAACTGGGAGCGCACACAGCAACAATGCCAGCCAAAATTTTCAAGCAATTGATGACTCACCCCCTAACTGACCGTGGATTAGAAGGATTCATGAGGGACTGGGCAGAAGTTGAAGCTGCTGGAAACGCTTGAATTATCGAACACTCGGGAAAAGGAGGCTTCATCAATGATGGGCTTCCAGCACATCACAGCGAGGCCTCAAAATGACGAGTGTTGAAGAACGGTTACAACAACTTCTCGATGGAGAACTTGATGCTGCTGAACTTGCAGAAGATCCAACACTTGCATCACTTGCAGATCGTCTTTATGGCATCAAGATACAAGCCGTTGCTCCAAAGAAATTGAGAGACTTCGAGGAACCCGCACTTCCTTCTGCACCTCTGCCATCAACTGATATGATGATCGAAGTAATCGGTGATGTTGCTCTTGCACACCCACCGACTCCATCTCCTGAAGTCCAATTGCCATCTGCGCCGATGCCTTTGCCCCCTATTGCAGGGAAACCAAAATCATTTGGCGCATTGAGTTACATGTCGATGGCAGGACTCGTATTTGTTGTAGCCAATCTCTTTGGAGCATTCTCATCCCTTGTTGGTTCAGCATGCACTGCTGCATGTTCTGATGAAGGAAATACGAAAATGAACTTGATGGAATTGTATCAACTCGATTCAATCAACGGATGGAGTCAACCAGTAACAGAAAACATCATCGGAATACCTGACATTGTGGCTTGTGTTTCTCTTATAGCCGCCATATTCTTGTTGCGAAAATCATCGTGATGATATGTCTGATCTACTTTCAGAACTTTTGGCATACATCGGTATGGCTAGTATTCTCTTGGCTTTTTTACTGGAGACAAGAGATGCATTGTCGAGTAAAGGTATGATCTATCTCTTACTCATGGCATTTGGTTCAGGATTACTCGCCATACGGGCATATTTGATTTCTGAATGGGCATTTTTCATACTCGAAGTCGTTTGGTGTGGAGCTGCAGTCATTGCCCTCATTTCCTCTGATAATGTGGATATTCAGCCGTCATCTTGATGAGCAAGAGGTTCGACCAATCATTCATGGGCAATCCAGCAAAGGCAAAGCGAGGAATTCCTTCGAAAGTCGAAGATTTCAATGCTTGGTATCCATTTATTGTCGAGGCTGCAGATCTCGTAGACAAACGCTATCCAATCAAAGGGATGGATGTATGGAGGCCGTATGGCTGGAAAGCTATGCGACAAATCGATTCATTGACACATACGGAAATGGATCGCACTGGACATGAAGAAGTGAACTTCCCTCTATTGATTCCTGAAGATCTACTCGAGAAAGAAAATGCTCTTGTTGCACGACTAAAACGTGCTCGTGAAGAAGGCGTTGATCCTGATGAACTCAGAGATGAAGAAGATGAGGCTGGATTCAAAAAAGAAGTCTATTGGGTGAAGCATGCAGGAGAAAATGAACTTGAGGCCCCTATGTTCCTCAGACCTACAAGTGAAACAGCGATGTACACTATGTTCCCGCTTTGGATTCGTTCACACAAGGATTTACCTCTCAAAGTGTACCAAATGGTCAATACGTTTCGATATGAAACAAAACAAACACGTTCATTCATTCGTGTTCGAGAAATACACTTCTTTGAGGCACACACTGCCCATGCAACCGAAGAGGATGCTACACTACAAATCCAACAAGATTTAGAGATTGTTGATAACATTATGAATATTTTGTGCTTACCTATCATCAAAGCCAAGCGACCGATTTGGGATACGTTTCCAGGAGCACATTATACAATAGGAATTGATGCTATTATGCCAAATGGCAGAACATTGCAAGTAGCAAGTTGCCATCACTATCAAGATCAATGGGCAAAGGCCTTCGATATCACTTACGAGAATTTAGATGCTAAACAACAGCATGTTCATCAAACAACGTACGGTATGTCAGAACGGTTGCTTGGAGCCGTTGTAGGAATGCATGGAGACGATTCAGGATTGATTATGCCTCCAGCGATTGCACCTTGGCAAGTGGTCATCTGTCCGATGATTCGTAAGAACTCAGATGTGGATACAGTAGCCATCTCTCATGAAGTTGCAGATACATTGCGTAACGCTGGCCTACGTGTCCACGTTGATTCACGTGACCTACATCCAGGTCAGAAATACTATGATTGGGAAATCAAAGGCGTTCCATTGCGTCTCGACATTGGACCGAGAGATGTCGCTGAAGGTAACGCATTTGCAACCAAAAGAACTGGTGGTAAAGAGCCATTGAGTATTGAATCGATTGTTTCTGAAGCGAACAGATGCTTGGATGAAGTTGCAGATGTTCTTCGAGCTCGCTCAATCCAACACATGGCTGATGTGATTCAACCATTGCCTTCATTTGTGGAAACAGATGGAGTCTGGGCCATGCAAGGAGAAATTAAAGATGGTCATATTTACGAATTTGCATTTGCAGGAACTGATGCACATTCAGAAATTATAGAACGGGCAACTGGTTTAACATTCCTTGGAGATGCGACAGATGAATTTGAAGCACCTCAACCGTGTCATATGACTGGAGTTGAAACAACTCGACGAGTGCTTTTAGCTAAGACCTACTGATTACATTCCGAATGAAGATGGATCCATATCCATATCTCCATCCTTCATCATTTGTCTCATTTGCTTGTTGAGTTTACGATTTCCACCCATTCCCTTCATCATCTTACGGGAACGCTTCCACTGAGCAATAAGTTCTCTAACATCCTTTTCTTTGACTCCAGAACCGCGTGCAATACGTTGAATTCGTTCAGCTTTGATTTTAGCAGGTTCATTCTTTTCCCAACCGGTCATGGAATCCATGATTGTACGATAACGATCAAGATTACCTTGCATACCTTCTTTTTGTGATTTTGACATCCCTCCAAGACCTCCAAACATGTTGCCTGGTAAGAATGACATCAGTTTGTCAATTGTACCCACCTTAGCCATCATTTCCATTTGTTTGTACATGTCATTAAGGGTAAATCGACCAGACATCATCCTTTGAGTAAGACGCATGGCTTCTTCTTCATCCATATCTTCTGGAGCCAAATCGATGAGTCCACGAATGTCACCCATTCCAAGGAGACGAGAAATGAAGCGGTCTGCTTCAAACTTTTCAAGGTCAGATACTTTCTCACCAACACCGATGTGTACCAAAGGAGCACCAGTAGCAGCAACTGCTGAAAGAGCACCACCACCACGTGCAGTACCGTCAAGTTTGGTCACAACGATACCAGTCACTCCAGCTAATTGGTGGAAGGATGCAGCAACTGGCCCTGCTGCTTGACCTACTTGTGCATCGATGACGAGCCAACGTTCAGTTGCGCGTGTGATTGAAGCAATGTTTTCGAGTTCAACAACGAGTTCCTCATCCAATTGATGACGACCAGCAGTATCGACAATAACCAGATCTGCTGAAGCGCATGCTGCTAATCCATTACGGACAATTTTTGTCGCATCTTTTTCATCCGGTTCTCCGTAAACGACAACAGATGAATCTTCGAGTAATTGAGAGAGTTGAGCATAGGCGCCGGGGCGATGTACGTCGGCTTCAATGACAGCGACTCTCAATCCATGCTTCTTTCGATACCATTCTGCAAGTTTAGCAGTCGTCGTAGTTTTACCTTGGCCGTAGAGACCCACCAAGAGGAGCGTTGCACCACGTGGCTGAAATTCATGATTTGCTCCAAGTAAACGTACCAATTCCATGTAGAGAATATTCATCGCTTGTGTTTGCAAATCAACGCCAGGGCGAGGGTCTTCTTCGCGCATTCTTTCTTCAAGACGATCGACAATTTCCTTTGTTTGCCGAACGTTGAAATCAGCTTCTTGTAGAGCTCTTCTAAGGCTCTTTGTCATCTCTTTGAGTTCATCCTCATCAAGACGCCGTTTACTCTTCAGAAATCCCAGAGAACGGAAAATTCCTCTGGATAAACCTTCGAGCGCCATAGTTACCCCACCCATCAATGTATTTTCAATTCAACGGTGTTTATTCCCATATAGGAACTTCAAGAAGAAGGATATCATTCTCAAGTTTAGCCGCAACGTTGCTTGATTTTGCAGGCGATTTCGTTGGGATCTCATGTTCTCGGCCATTTACGCCGACATAGAGTATCCCTTCTTCACTTCGCAACGAGAGATCATCTCTATCCAATCCTGGGAAATGCAAGTAAATTCGCTCAACATCTGAATCAGATTCGACATACATTCCACGATGAACTGTGTGATTAAGCCGGTCTCCGATTTCATAAGGACCAAGTTCTTCTCCTAATTTGCTTACATCTCCATAAAGCAACTCTCCGTACGCTCTTAGTCGTTCAAGACCTTGAATTTCACCATCGAATAAATCCATAGTTGTGACTGGGATTTCTAATTGTTCATTTAATTCCTCAATGTGGCCTTGTTCTTCCTTTCGTCTTTGAATCAAGAAGGGGTGATCAAGTTCAGGCGTTACACGATTTACTAAACAACCCGTGACTGGTAATTCATATTCCTTTAGCGACGTGTTGGCTCTTAGGGTTTCATTGACACCCATGCGTTCAGGAATAGTTACCAAGGTGAATGAGGTTGTTGATTCATCGCTCAAGACTCTTCGAACGTGAAGGACACGGCGACGGAATCGTTCAAGTTCTTCTTTCATTGCTTGGCTCTGTTTTCTTCCGAAAAGCATTGATCGAATTCCACCAGAGACTCGCATCATTCGCAATAATCGTCCAGACCACGCCTCAATCAATTCAGGAAGTGCCAAGAATCGAAGTGTGTGGCCTGTAGGGGCTGTATCGAATACAATCACATCCCAGAGAGGATTCTCTACGTGCTTGAGAAGTTCATCAAAGGCAATCGCTTCATCAAGACCTGGAAGAATCAGTTCACTTGTTTCAACTTCATCTTTAATTGAGGCCATTTCCTCTTTCGCATCAGAATCAAACATGCCACCAAGACCGCCAAAGGCTGCCAATGGAGAAGAAGACATACCGGACAAACTCTCACCTAACTTAGGCATGAAACTTGATAATTTTGCTTCAGGATTCAATTCAAGTCCAAACAGTCCTGGCACTCCCTCAACAGGTGTAGGTTCAGATGAGAGTTCTACACCGAGTGAATCCGATGTTGAGTGAGCAGGATCACTTGACACAAGTAAGACGCGGAGTCCAGAATCTGCAAGCCATACTGCTGTTGAAGCAGATGTTGTTGTTTTCCCAACACCGCCCTTTCCACCGAATAAGAGTAATCTCGCCATGGACCTCTCAATCATAGGAGGTGTTTGAACTCATTCCCTTCGATTTTTCCTATGCATTCATGTATACGAGGGAATAGGGAAGGTCGTGGTCAATCAATTCCTGGTGTTTCAAATCGCCGCTGTGTGCGGCCTTGTTGGAATGACGCTTGGATGGCGTGGTGTGATGACTAAGTATGCAGGATTTTACGATCTTCCAACTGCTTGGAATCAAGTTTTCTGGGGAATATTACTTGGCGGAGCATATGCATCCTATGCAGACAATTCTTTGTTCATTCCATATTATGAAGCAGCAGTATTGGATGCTGGAAATGGTGAATTAAACATTATTCAATTCCTCCTTGTACCTCTTTTAGGAACCATTGGAATGCACCTTTTACTTCGAAGACAGCGGGTAAGGAAAGGTGGTTCGCAAGCAACAAGCGGTTGGGCTCTTGGTCTTGCTGTAGGAGGCATGTTAGCCATTGTCCTCATTAATAGAAAACTGGCGACTGAGATGGATCAGATCTGGGATTACATTACAATATTGGCATTAGCATTTTTTGCGCCTCGAGTCGAAGGATTAATCACTACATTCCACGGAACGCTAATGCTGAAGGGAAAGCGGTGGGGCGCCATTCTAAGGACTACGTTTTGGAGAACTCTATCTCTGACAATGTTCTACTACGCTTGGTTCAATCCAATCGCATGGTTATTCATCATCCCCCCTGTACTTCTTGTCAAAGATAATGCAGAGAAGTGGGTATGGGACTCAGTTCCTAAAGAAGGAAAGAGAAGATGGCGCAGAATGCAGGCCGATAAAGTTCGTGAAACGAAAAATGCAAAACTGAATTCGAATCAAACACCTCCGCAAGGCACCATTTTCTATGTAGATCATGCGATTGCTGAAGAACAGGAATGAAAATTCCGATTTGACTTCACCTATCAATGGATTGGTCGGTCATCTCACACAACCATTAAACGATGAATGGCTAACCAATTCTCTATGGGCTCCTGCCCTTACTGTGAATCTCCGACAATGGATGGTGATACCATCTGTTACTCTTGTGGTAGAGTGCTTGCTAGCAGTGCCATCATGAAACAGAGAATTGAGTTACAACTTGACCGTAATGATAGAGTCAATACGTACAAAATGACAACGGCTCCAAAGCGCCGAGGTTATGTTCAAACTGATCGTGGACGAAGTAAAAACATCCTCAAAGGTGGAAGAAACCGCTTTAGAACACTGGTGATGTTGGGACTCGTTGCGTTTATTATGCTCTCACCTCAAGCCAGAGAGCACGTTCTTTCTGAAGTTGGTGACCTCAAGGAATTCTTAGAGAATCCTACGCTCGGCTACATGGTCTATGATATCGATGCGGATTATACCCTCAACCGAATAGTTTCGACGACAAATGTTGATACCAATTCTGCAGAATACATGATAGAGACATTACCGATAGCGCCAGATATTTTGGCTCTTGAAGGACAAACGTCGACCTTTGTCTACACTGACGGCGCCAATCCTGCTCCAAACCAAGTGATTCAAGATGTGGTGAAAATTGATCTCGTTATTGACGGACAAACAATTAACATACCACTTGAGGGAATCCCTCCACGTATTGTTGCTGATAAGATTGTCACGCCAAGTGGGCATGAGGTCTGGTGGCCAGGCACATCGGGAACTGGTAATGAATTCTGCATAGGTGGGCCTTGCGTCAAAGTCAAGCTAAACCTAGGACCTTCCGAATCAGCATCATTTGAGTATCAAACAACTATTCAAACGAAATCGTATACTTGGGATGGGGATTCTGATAATATTCTCCCTACAGTACCAGGATTTACTACTGGAATTACCTCTGAAAGCAGTGGTACCTTTGCTGATTTTGCAAACAGAGGAGATGGCGTCCGAGAGAATACATTTACTGCTGTTAAATGGTACAACAAGAACCGAATAGATCAATACGATTATGCAATTGACGGGGCTGCTGCTAACGTTATTTCTGCTGTTGCGAGTGTCGAGAGTAATCTACCAGATGGTAACGACAATGTGTATGACTTTGTACGAGGAGCGTTCGATTACATTCGCGACAATATCGAGTACGATGAAGATGCACCATCTCCATCTCGTAGCGGACCGAAGTGTTTGGCTGACGGAACTGGTGATTGTGATGAACAAACCAATGCATTCCTGAGCATGCTCAGGGTACGAGGCGTTCCAGGATGGTATGTATTTGGCGTCTTATCGAGTAAATCGTTCACTGAATGGGAAGCACACGCCTGGGGATACATTCAACTCCCAATGTCAGATGATTGGTGCAACGAGAATAATATCGAATTGAATACATGTTTTGTTGAAGCCTCTGTGGATGTAACGAACAACAAGTGGCTTCTCCATACATCTTCTGCTCTAATTGATTGGATTGAAAAACCAGACGCAACTGGGACTTACATCAATGCCTTTTACAGACCTTTGTTGTTCTCAGACAGTGATTCAGACAATCAAGATATTGTTCGTGATCGTACTTTTGACACGGTTGGGGCAATCAATTACGGCGGTGGAAAATTCCCTGTCTATCAATGAGGTGATGTACAAATGCGAGTGATTATTGGTGGTGCTGGAAGAGTAGGAGCAGAATTAGCTCGTGCTATGCGTGCAGAAACTATGGATGTTGTTCTTATCGACAATGATTCACGAGCAGTCAAGAACGCTCAAGCACTCGACGCTCTGGTTATTCATGGTGATATCACTTCTCGTGAATCGCTCATGGAGGCTGGAATCGGTGATGCAACAGTGTTTGTTGCTGTTACGGATTCAGACGACAGAAACCTGATCGCTTGTGCACTCGCTGAAGACGAACATAAGAGACAAAATGGTTCTTCGATCCAAAAGACTCTCCTCTCCATTGGTCGGTTTAGAAATCCACATTATGTTGAAGAACATTCACAAGGACATTTGAATCGATGGGCTTCTGTTGATTATGCAATCGACCCAGTCGATGGTGCAATCCGCCGACTTGCAACAGGACTACGTTCCTCTGCAATCGAAGAAGTGATACCATTTGGACATGAAGCGTACATCATTGAATTAAACGTAACAAATAATGCAGAGAAAGTCATCTATCAAACTCTTGCAGATGCAAGCTTGGGTGTTGAGGGTGGATTACCGTTAATTGTTGGTGTAAAGCGAGAAGGGGAAATTAGCATTGTCCCAACAAAAGATTTCACATTAATGCCGAAAGATCGTATTGCCGTAGCAACAACTGGCCTCGCCTCCTTCAGTCGTATTTTAACTTCATTCGGACATGAATCAATTGATTTCCCTGCTCAGCCGAAAGTTGCTATTATTGGAGCCACTGAAATCGGAAAGCGAATTGCTGAAGATTGGTTGCGTAGTGGCGCTTTTGTAACAGTGATTGAGAGAGATTTGAACATTGCAAATAACTTGTCTGGTTCTGATGTAGGAGCGCATGCTAACCTTGAGGTGATTCATGGTGATTTCCTCGATCGCAACATCCTCACAGAAATTGGAATTAACGAACATCACATTGCAATTGCTGCATTGGATGATGACCATATCTCCATCGCTGCTGCATTATTGGCAAACGATATGGGCGTGACTCGAACAGGATTAATTCTGAAAGATTCGGACTTGGTCAAAGTCACTCAACGAATGGGAATTACATTTGCAGTTGATATTAAGCGGGTTGCTGTCGATAATATCCTTGCTCATATTCACACTAGAGCCTCTGGAGCCTACGCAATTCTATCGAATATCCCTGATATCGTTGGCATAAGTTTGCCAGTATCTAGCGAAACGAAGTTTGTTGGAAAACGAATTAGCAATGCAGGTTTGCCAGATTGGGCAAGAATTGCATTCATTCAGCGAAGAAATACCATTGGAGGATGGGAAACACTGCGGCCTTCTCGAGACAAAACAATTGTCGAAGGTGATCGGTTAATCCTCTTCTGCCGACCAGATAGAGTCACAGATATTGAAAAGAGATTTAAGGTGTAATCATGAGATTTGATGTCCTTGGACTAATTCTTGGTTGGACGCTTGTGGCGTTGACTGTTCCATTGGTCATGTGTGCAGTAATTACTGGATTCTTAGATGATTGGGGATTGGCTATTCGAGCATTTACGATCCCTGCTGGCGCATCACTCGTCCTTGGATTCCTAATGCTTAGATTTGGAACACGTCGTAATACTCATCAAAGGCTCAGAGACCGAGAGGCTTTTGCTGCTGTTGCACTTGTTTGGCCACTTGCAGTCTTAATAGGAGCACTTCCATTCTGGTTGGGTGGAGTCTTTACTGGACCATTTACAAGCGATGCTGAAGTAATTGATATGGCCAGGGGTGCTGTTAATTCTTGGTTCGAATCAATGTCAGGATTCACGACAACAGGTTCCACTGTCATATCGACCTCTATGAGTCCAAATTGCTTCCCTGGAATGGACTGTATCAACAGTCAACCACGTGGGTTATTATTGTGGAGATCATTGACACAGTGGTTCGGTGGAATGGGTATCATTATGCTTGGTATGATGATTCTATCTCGTGTCATTGGTGGGGGAATGGCATTAGCTCGTGCAGAACTAACCGGTCCATCACTCTCACGTCTACGCCCTAAAATCCAACAGACTGCATTGGCTTTGTGGGGACTATACCTTTTCCTTACCGTTCTTGAATTCATTTTACTTCTCACGATAGGAGATATGAATTGGTTTGATTCTTTGAATCACTCCTTGACGACGTTACCAACAGGTGGTTTCTCTACTTATGATGCGAGCATAGGACACTTTGATTCCTTCTCTGTCGAATTGATCATTATCATATTCATGTTCCTAGCGGGTGTGAATTTCACTTTACTTTGGTTTGTTCGAGAAGGTCAATGGAAGAAAGCCATTAGAGATGAGGAATTTACAAATTACTGGATCTACATCTTTACGACTGTCATATTCATCTCTATTGCACTGATTGTTAGCGGAGATTTCTCGACATCTGATTCGTTTAGAGACAGTTTGTTCCAAGTTGTGTCGTTGGGTACATCGACTGGATATGGTACTGCAGATTACATGGAATGGCCTGTTGTAACTCACCTTCTGATCTTCTTGTTGATGGTTATCGGAGCCAGTGCTGGAAGTACTGGTGGTGGGCTAAAACTAATGCGGATTAACCTCGCTTTCAAAGTAGCAATGCGAGAACTTGTACGAATTGCTCAACCTCGTAAGATACAACGTATACGTATGAATGGACAAGTTGTTGATGGTAACCAACTTGGCCTTATCATTGGAATGCTCATTGTATGGATTGGGTTGTTTGCAATATCCTCAATACTGCTGGCCTTGTTAATGCCTGATTCCAACTTTGAATCTATTCTCTCCATTGTGGCATCAAGTTTAGGCAACACTGGACCTGCACTTGGTGATTATGGAACTGGGACATGGGCAGAAATGAACTCAGCCGCTCTAATTCTTACGTCAATTCTTATGTGGTTTGGTCGTCTAGAACTCCTCACAGCTGTGATCTTACTTCATCCACACACATGGAAATCTGAATCCAGAGATCAAACAAATCGTTCTGCTCTGTCAAGATTACGTAGAATGATGTCTAGGGAACCTATTGAAGAGTCAAAATAGAGTTCGTTGTGCTGAATCGATTGTTGGTTCTTTAACGACAGATTCGGTGATTTCTTCCACAGGCGCCTCTACAGGTAATTCCTCAATAATTTGAGCAACAACTGGTTCCTTCCACTTTTGTTCTGCATCATCGAATGACTTCATCATGGCCTTTGTTGATTTTCGACTCACAGCCATATTGCATAGTGTAGCATGTTCTTGTGAACTAAGTCCTAAAGAGAGTGAAATTGCAAAATCGTTTGGATCTCCAATAACAGAATCTTCTCTACTCAGGGCTGATAATAACGGCAAAAACTCTCGACGTACGGTCGACTTACTGGTTTTCGACATATCAGAAAGATGTGAAATGATAGCAGGACGTGTCCATGATCCAGAACGTCGCAGATAGTTTGGATAACTTGCATAAATGCGCCCTTCGAGAGGTTTAGAATTCGCCACACTAGCAGAAAGAGAGGAGAGATGCAGGGTCCAGTACGAGGAATGGTGAGCCAAATCTCTATATCGACTCTCTACAGATTTATCCGCAACAACAAGGGCGTTTGATGCCATTTGGATTGAATCGTTACCGAATAATGAAGAGTTATTCCAATGAACCCAGTTCATTAAATCGGAAGGCTGTTTATCGATTGTCCTTCCAAGTTGAACTGCTTCTTCAGCTGTACGTGAGCGATAGAGATTCTCCATACCTGGGAAGACTTCAGTAGTAACATCGCGAACACCGGCTTCAAGATGTTCAGTCACCAAGTTTTTTGTTAGAGAAGTGACAGAACCTGTAGAGAGAACTTGTAAATCTCGCACTAAAGCCCGTAAATCTCCATGATTTCCTTGAATCAATGATTCAATAGCATCCTGTGTGAACTCGATTTTTTCTTCCCGCAATACTCGGCGAGCAATACGCCGTAAAGCCTCATTCGAGACACGATCGAAATTAATGGTAATCAGGTGTTTCGAGAAACGATCTTTGGTATTCCTCCACGTAGATGACGACCGACCCCACAATCCCATAACATCATTGCAGGCCAAAATCACAGGTTGTTTGGTTGCTTCGAGAAGTCGTAACAATTCTGCTTTCCCGCCAGAATCTCCAGAAAGTGATACGGGATCATCTCCTTCTATTTCCTTACGGATACGATCTTCACTAACAGCACGTAAACCGCCACCAATATGATCAACTTCATCGAGGAGAATGAGTGTTCTTTGTTGAGGTTTATTCGGATCGTGAAAAAGAGAACGATGAGTCGAGCCTTGTGTGGCAGCCTTACGAATAGCGACTGCATTTCTTGAATCACTTGCATTCAGTTCGATGACTGTCCAACCCATGTCATGTGCAATGGCCCGAGCGACTGTTGTCTTTCCGACACCTGGTGGTCCAACGAGTAAGATTCCTTTCTTCTTTGGATTTCCATTGACCCATCCATCAAGCCACTCTCGGATATGACGGCGCTGAATTTCATTGCCTTCCAATTGGTGCTCAGACATTGGACGATGGCGCTCAGTCCAGTCTGAAGCGCCGCTCATATCTACTCATTATGTCGGCGGTTCTTGAAGGTGCTTCTTCGATTCAAAGAAACGGTAATTCATCGATTGAGATTCGTACTTGCGAGCCATCATCTCTTGTACGCATTGTGACGGTGTTATCTTCAAGGGATTGATGATCAACTGTAATGCAAAGTGGAACACCTATCTCATCAGCACGAGCATAGCGCTTGCCAATTGAACCACTTGCATCGTACATTGAAACAAGGTTAGGAATCACGCAACATCGCTTGTGCAATTCCGCAGCAATATCGTCCATTCCGTTCTTCTCAAACAATGGAAGAATGACGACGTCAACAGGTGCGACAAGTGAAGATAATTTCAGCATACGATAAGGCTCCCCACCTTTTTCAGATTCATCATAAGCATGATCGAGAACATGCCAAAGAATACGATCGATACCGAATGCTGGTTCAACAACGTGAGGTATGAACCATTCACCGGTCTCCTTTACAGTCTTTTGAACGCGCTTAACGTGTTGAGGTTCAACCGTTAGACTTCGCCCATCATTGAGTACAACATCGGTTGGAAATTCAGTATCTAGCTCCAGTGCCTCGACGAGTGTTTTCACCTGTCCAGCATCTGCTCTAAAAGCAGGTCCTGCAGCACCGCCATCAATGGTCCAGCCATCGATTTCAATGATCTTAGGTTCTGTGAATTCTCTACGTGCACGAAGCGTTTTTCCACTTGCTTTCTCATGTGCTTCGAGGTCATAGCAACCACGATGAGCAATGCCTACGCATTCAATCCATCCATACGAGCCATGTAGTTCAACATCCCAACAATCGGATGCATAATGAGCCATTTCGTCAGGAGCATGTTGTCTGAATCGTATCTTCTCTAGATCAATTCCTAAATCAATAAGGAAATCGTATGTTTTACCCATGAAGTATCCAACTGTTTGATGGCGAATTAATTGACCAGAGATGGCTTGGCTTAGCGATTGATTGTGAAGATCGCCATGTCCATCAACCAATGCCATGATGGTGTTCTCCCATTTCGAAAAATCATGATTTTCTTGATTGTTCGGGTCAATGAAATATTCCATTTCTGCCATGTTAAATTCACGGAGTCGAATCATTCCTTGTCGTGGTGAAATTTCGTTTCGATAGCCCTTACCGACTTGAATGGCGCCAAAAGGTAATTGTTCTCTGAAATGACGATATAATGCAGGGAACATCGTGAACATTCCTTGAGCTGTTTCAGGACGCATAAACCCGGGTCGTCCAGAAGAACCTGCACCAATTGTTGTAGAAAACATCAGGTTTTGTGCTTCAATTGATGACCATGAAACAGCATCACATGCAGGACATTTAGGGGACACCTCATCGAGGAGGGATTGAAGGTCGCTAAGATTCAATGAATCGGGGTTTGGATGATGTTCTTCGAGCAACGTGTCAGCACGACTTGCTTCCTCACATTCACCACATTGAGTCATATAATCTGAAAATTCTCCAACATGGCCGCTTGCTTCCAGTACTTCGTAGGGCGTTACCGTCGGAGATGAGATCTCTACGACATTTCCCAAACTGATCCAGTGATTTAGCCAAGCTTGGTTGATTTTCGAACGCAATCGTCCACCAACCGGACCGAAATCGTACAATCCCTTTGCACCACCGTAGAGGTCGAAAGCAGGGAGCAAAATCCCTCGTTGCCTCAACATACCTTGAAGTCGCTCAAGTCGTGCATCATCAGACATTTCAGTTTCCCCGTGAGGTGTGCTGTTGGACAAGGCATTTCAAGTTCACCGCAAGGAAGAAGGCTTGGATTCAAAAACCAGAGGTGTTTAGTGGTATCATGGGCCAGTCGATGGTTGCGATTGAAGAGGATGATTGCACCGGTTGTGACTTGTGCATCCCCCACTGCCCGTTTGAAGCACTTTTACCGATTGAAACATCGCCAAAAGATAGGAAACACAAGAAAAGACCAGTCATTGTTCTTGCCAACCAATGCGTGGGATGTCTTTCCTGCATAGGGTCATGTCCAACTAAAGCGCTTCACGAAGTCCCATTACCTCCAATTGCAATTCAATCACCATTGATTATTTCGAGTGAAGACCCTCCTACTGAAACCGTGTTACGATGGGGTAAGAAAGGTCTCGGCTGGGCTTAGGCCATCAGCGAAAGTATCATATGCGTAGCACCAACGCTCTCGCACCACTGAGATTGGTGAATAAAAAATGCCTGAGATAGAGTATCTGGATACACCCTACGATACTGAGGTTCTTTTGCAAAAATTATGTGCTCCTGTTCGAAATTGGTTTGTTGAAAAATTCCCAGATTTCACTCGACCCCAAAAACTCGCAATACCCACCATTATGGATGGCGGTCATTTGCTCCTATGCTCGCCTACTGGGTCTGGAAAAACTCTTACTGCATTCCTTACAATTATTGATCAACTCGTAAGAAAAGCTCTCGATGGGAAATTGGAAAAGCGTATTCATTGTGTTTACATCTCACCGATTAAGGCCTTAGCAAACGATATCCAAAAGAATCTAATCGGACCTTTGACCGAAATATCAGAACGGTTTCTTCCAGACCGTGCTCAAGAGATAAAAGTTGGATTAAGAACGGGGGATACACCACAATCTGAACGTCAAAAGATGCTTCGAAATCCACCTCATATTCTTATCACAACTCCTGAAAGTTTGGCAATAGCGATTACATCACCACGATTCCAACCGATTATCAGTGATGTAGAATACATGATTATTGACGAATTGCATTCCTTAGTTCCAACAAAAAGAGGTGTCCATCTAGCCCTTACACTTGCTTATCTCGATACACTTCTTGACAGACCAGTTCAACGTATTGGAATATCAGCAACAATGGAACCCTTGGAAATTGTAGCAGAGTATCTCGTTGCCAGTGATGATCGTGAATCTCGCGGTGATGGACAAAAGGTTCACATCGCAAAGGTATCTGGTTCAAGGGAACTGGATTTGGACATCATCATTCCACATCAAAAATTCAGTGATATGGCAGTTTTGAAAATATTGGACGCCAATATTGACGTGATTGCAGATTTGATTACTGCACACACGACGACTCTCGTTTTCGCTAATACCAGAAAGATGACCGAAACACTCGTTCAACGACTTCGACCACATCTTGGTGATTTAATTGCAGGTCATCACGGCTCAATGGATAAGAAGATTCGACTCGATGTTGAGCAGAAACTGAAGAAAGGACACCTACGTGCAGTCGTTACATCATCCTCACTCGAAATGGGTATCGATATTGGAACTGTTGACATGGTCATACAACTTGGCTCCCCTGGAGATATTGCTACTGCATTGCAACGTATTGGAAGAGCAGGCCACCACGTCGGAGGTATTCCACGTGCTCGATTTTTACCATCCAGTGTTGATGATCTCATCGAACTCGCAGCTCTTCAAGCAGCCATTCAAACTGGAGACATGGATCGCCTAGACTTCCCTGAAAACTGCCTCGATGTTGTTGCTCAATTTCTTATTGGTCTTGTAATCATCAATCAAATCGATATTGATGAGGCATATGAAATTGTATCGAGTGCATGGAATTATAGAAATTTTGCATACGATGATTTCATTGAAGTTCTTGACATGCTCGAAGAAGAACGGCGAGTGTGGATTGATTGGGAAGAAAATACCTACGGGAAGCGTGGCTATGCAAGAATGATCTATTACACGAACATTGGAACCATTGCACCTGACAATTCCTATCTTGTATTCAATGCTGAAGGTTCGATTCTTGGTCAACTTTCTGGCTCCTTCGTATCGAACTTGCGCGGAGGAGACGTTATTCTTCTTGGTGGTTCAACCTACAGAGTCACTAATATTCAGGGGACAAGAGTCAACGTAGCCTCTGTAACAGGGTACAGACCAACAGTACCGTCTTGGTCTGGAGAAGCTCGTTCACGCAGTCGGGAACTTTCATCTTCATTGCTTTCATTGATCCGTCATTGCATGATTTCACTTCGAAGAGAACAAGATCCTCGCATAATGCTTCGAGAAGCATATGGGCTTTCTAAACCAGTTTCAAACGCTATTGCACGACACCTTGAAGAGCATACAATCGATTCCTTCCAGGTACCTGAACCAAACCGTATTCTCATTGAACAAATCATTGGCAGCGGACATCCAGCGTACCTCATAACAACCTGTAGGGGGCGCGGATTCAACACTGCACTTGGTTACTTTATGGCAGGTATAGCAGAAACATCAGGCGTTAGTGTTATCGAATTATCCTTCGATGAAAATGGTTTGTTGATTCGTACTGCTCAAGAAGTCGATCCTTCCCAATTGTACGAAGCATTCCGTTCAAACAATCACATCGAAGTCATTGAACGGTATATTCTCAACACACAAATTTTTGCAAAGCGGTTTAGAGAAGTTGCTGGCCGTTCGATGATTATTCCAAAACGTGTTGGGTCTGAAGAGATAAGCCCGCAACAATTCCAACAAAAAGCAGATGCCTTACTCAATCGGCATCGAACCATGGAAAATTCATTGTTGATGAGAGAAGCGAAAAATGAGATTCTCTTTGGAGATATCGACATCATAAGTTTGAATCAATTCTTGCAGTCATGCATTGAAGGCGATGCCCGTATTGTTCACACAAAGGTCACTGTCCCCTCACGGCTGGGAATGAGTCTGTTCATGTCAGCGTTTGAAGACTTAATGTCGATGAAAACGAGAGCATTCCTCGTCAAGGACATTGACCCTGAAATCTTACGAAGGCTCCTCGGAACACGGTCGCTAGCAACTGAACTAACCACCGAACAACTTGACCGATATTACAGTGATAAAGCACCTATTCCCGATAGCCCTGAAACATTGTATGAATTGATGCAACATGGTGGAGGACTTGACCGTTCATTCAACAACCCACTGTACAAAGAAAAGTTGGAAGGAATAGACCTTGAAATGATTCGAGGATGGGTCGAACATCTCTGTGCATCAGGTAAAATCACGAAACTTGATGGCACAGGAATGCCAGAACTTGATGGAAAATGGTTTAGCCCGTTCATGGCTGAGATCCACGGAACACTCGGTTGCCTCGCTGCCAATAAATCGGATTCAATCATTGATTTACGTGACTATGACACATCAGGGATGTCTTTCAAAGTCGCTACTGCATTCAAGGGTACACAGCCAACTGAATGGGAGACAATGAGCGTTGGTGATCCACACGAAGCAATGCGAGTGAAAGTGCTGGAAATGCTTGGTTCAGAAGGTCCGAAAACTGCAGATATTATCCACAATAGGCTACCCTTTTCAGAAAAGGCAGTCAACCGAATCATGCATGAACTTGAAACACGAAACGTGATTTCAGTTGGCTTCTTCACCCAAACTGACGAAGCAGAATTTATTCTCAAAGTGGATGAACATATCATTACAGGAGGTGAAGAAGAGGTTGTTGAATATCGATGGATTCAGAACCTTGTTCTCGAAAAGTCATTCAAGAAATACGCTGATGTATTCGATGCGTTTAATGAACACGTATTCGTACAAAAGCAACAAGAACTTCTGTATCGAATTCAAGACTTCAGATTCAAAGATTGGAAAGATTTGCAACTCGATTCAGATGTCATCAGCGGTCGATTGTTGCATAATCGAATGGGCTATACAACCAAGAATAACATCCCCATGTTGCTTGGATTAAAGCCAGAACCGTGGATTGGAGCAATGGAAGAAGTTGTTCTCTCCAAACTAACGCCTCATGAAAATATCACCAGGCAAGAATTGATTCAAGATTTCCCTAAAGGTGAAGAGCATCGACAAATGGAACGTGATGTTAAGAATGCAATTTCGAATCTTGATCGCCAGATGTTATTTGTAAAGCAATTTGAAGAAGTCATTGGTAGAAGACGAAGATTGTCTCTTTTCCACAAGGTACACGGTGTTTACGAGCCAATGGGATTCGAAGATGCACTTGCAGAAGTTGTCCGAAGAATGGGACCGGTGAAGGCGAGCACGCTACGATTCTACGTATCTCGTAACTACGAAGATCTCCTCGTAGCATTATCTAACCTTGAGAAAGATGGACGCATTGCAAAGGTTACAGCCCTTGTCCCTGATCCAGAAAATTTCTACTGTGCACCAGATGAAGTCGAATTCCTTCGAGTACCACGACGTGAAGACAGAGAGATGCGAATTCTAACACAATCTGACCCATATGTATCTCGATTTATTTGGGAAGTTCGTTCAGCACTCGATAGAGGATGGTATCTTCCTGTCTTCAAGGGCGTGGACCCGGTTGGAAAGGTCCTGATGTTCAAGGTCAACGATTATCTTGAAATCAAAGACATGCATGTTCCTACGGCATACTTTGAGGAATTCTGTGATGCTTTCCACATCTTACTCGACAATCACGCAGATCAACTTGTAGATGTTGCTGTTTTGACCAATGTCAACAGTGAACCAATTTCAGAATTGAGTGCTCCAATGCGATCTGGCTTAGAACGTATAGGCTTCAAACAGGTTGGAGAACGCATGATTCGAGGCGGTGTAGTTGATCCTCAACCAAGAGAAATTGCAGAACGTGCCCTCTTCCATCAACACCATCTTCATCAGGAAACTCGCCATGAAAATGAAACTTTAGCTCTCAAGACCATCAAAGAAATACGTGATGATTTCGCATTAAGAGGTCGATGTGAGGTGTTCCGTACCAACCTCAAATCAATGGCAAGTGCGAACAGACTTCACAAGGGTGTTAACATGAGGGGGCACCAAGTATGGGCTCCATACGAACACTTCGAAACATTGCTTACAATACGTGGCATTCCTCCGGAGGATGATTTGGTTGACATCATCGATTTCTTCAGTGCACAATCAGATCCAAATCTCTTCAAAGAACGTCACGCTCTTAGTCAATCTGAATTTAGAAAACTGGTTCAACCACTCATTCGCACCGGCCATATCGTAGAAGATTTCAGAGGAGGCTTTAGAGCCGTTCATGCCAGAACAGACGTTGATCCTGTAGAATTACGAAGAGAATATCTTCGAAATCTAGTGAGTGATTATCCAGTAATTACTCTCAAGCAATTATTACGCCTCTCTGGAACTCCATTCAAACCAGAAGAACTCAAAGCCATTCTCAATGGATTTGAAGAGGATGAAACACTTGTCAAAGGGTTCCTTATTGAGAACCTCCACGAAGTATGTTGGGGAAGAAAGGAACTTCTTTCATCTGCAAAGGAGATCAATCCAATTCGTGACTTTGTCTTACCACCAACCGATCCGATTGCACCATATTTCGGTGATGTCTTAAAGGAACGATTCGGTTTTGGAAGTGCATATCTTGTCTTTAGGAATGCTGAACCAGTGGCTGCCTTCAAGGCAAATACTCGGAATAAAACGATTGACGTCACTGACTACGAAGGCAGCGAAAAAGGATGGCGCGTTGTAAAAGAATTTGCCTGGGAACATCAAATGCCACTCAAGACGGAATTACGAATAGGTGGGAAAAAACTCCAATAACACGATTGTAAAATCACTTTACCAATCTGTTCTAATAGGTTTCTTAGCTAGGATTTAGCATGAGCCCCGTAGGCAATGGTCTTATGAAGCACCATCGGATGAAGAAAACCATGGAGTCTCGTAAGACGATTATCGGTCCAAGTCTTGTATTCATGCTATTGGCATCTACATTGCTGGTCTTTGCGTCACCAACTCAAGCAGATTTAACTGAAGAAATTTCGATTTTGCACACTGCAGTTAATCCTGAAAATAACAAGACATATCACCTTCTATCGGCATCTTCATGGGAAGATGCAGCCTTTAGAGCTCGCTCTTTAGATGGCTACCTTACCACAATTGATTCAGATATTGAAAACGCATGGGTCTTCGATACATTTGCTGGATTTGATAATCAAAGTCGCCACCTTTGGATTGGGTTGAACGATGTTCAAGACGAAGGAATGTACCGTTGGCATGATGGAACACCATTCTTGTACAGAAGTTGGGGTGAAGCCCAACCTACTGGAAGTGATGATGCAGATTACGTGCACATCGCATCCACCAACATGGGCAACATTATGCCCGGAACGTGGAATGATTTGGAAAACAATCCAGAATACTTCCCAGTCTATGGTGTCGTAGAAGTTGGTCAAGGCGCTGATTTCTCACTGCGATTCAATGGTGAAGATGACCACATTAAGATCGCTAACGATGACGGTCTCGAGCCAAATGCGTCATTGCTCATCCAAGCAACTGTCAAGCCATCTGATTTGAGTGGTATCCGATTCATCACCATGAAGGGAGATTACGGATGGGGCATGTACCTCTCAGAAGGATTCATCGGTTATTCTTCAGAATACAGCCTTTCTAAGCACCCACTTTCCAATACTTCAATTTCAGCAGACAATTGGTCAACGATTGAAGTAGAAATCATCGAAGGTATTGGTGGTGAATTCCGAATTGATGGAATACCAGTAGGAAACATATCTGCTGAAGATGCAAACATCCCAGCTGGTGATTTTGGCTCAAACGATTGTTTCACTTCTGGTGCATCATGCGACGAACTCTACATTGCTCGAATGGGTGCAGGATGTGATTGTTATCATTTCGAGGGGATAATCGATGATTTAGCGGTCTATTCGATGAACGATACTTCTTGGGATCTTATGACTCAATGGACGTTCTGGGAAGGCGAAGGCAATGATGTTGGCGATTCCATAAACGATGACATGTTTGAAAGAAATGGAGAAATTTTTGGAGCAGATTGGGTTATGCCTGATGGCTCTATTATCGCCCAGGCGCTTGAATTGAAAAATTCAGATTACATCACTCTTACAGATGTTCAGGAGGGAGACACCCTCCTTTTCTATATCGATGTAGAGGACTTGACTCGATATCTTGATGTGTCTTTTTGGAGTTACTCAGATTACTATTGGGAAGATGATGTAGAAGAGGAACAATTCAATGTTTATGTTGGTTATGATGAAATTCCAGCACCATGGGACTATGACATGGAATTGACTGGATGGTATGGTTCGATTTATGGAAGTTTTACTTGGCCAGAACATGACGTTATGTGGTTTGCTCTTGTAGCAAATCAAGATTTAGAAGAACTCGAAGTTAATGCTTATTGGGATGTTGCTGAAGCTCCACCAAGTCTTGAAGAGATGACTGAACTGTTTAAGGGCGTACCTGTAACACAACAATCCAACCAAGCAGACGACTACGAAGCAGCAATCAATTACTATTTCGTCAACGTAACAGAACCGCTTACAGAACTAAAAGTTGAGACATATGGTGGCAAAGGGAATATTCAATTAGCCATCTCGAAGGGTGGACCGGTTAATCCTGACTATGGATGGGACATTGGTTTTATTGAAGACATATTACCTGGGGATGGAACTACCTTTTCCACAATGGAAGATTGGTCAACAGGTCAAGGAAATAACGAGGAAGTGAACTTGTTCGATGTTGAACCAGGAATCTATTATGTGGTCACATACACGTACAGAAAAGCCAACGACTACACAATCCTTGCAGATATGACCTATGCACCTGCAAATGCTGATCCAACAACTGCAGTCGAATTGACTGCAGGCGTTTCCTATGGACCAATGAGTGGTTATGATGGACTTGACCAATACTTCTTCATCGATGTCCCTACAGGGACGGAGCGACTCGAAGTAGACCTTGACAATGGATTTGGAGAGGCTGGCCTTCACATGCGAATCGAAAATACGCCAACTGCAAGTGAAGCCGACCATCATTCAGGTTCTCCAGGAGCTGGAGATAAAATCGGCTTCAACAATCCAACCCCTGGGCGCTGGTATATCCTGCTCGATTCAGAGACTGTTTTCAGCGGAGTTGAAATAACGGCATCCTTTACTGACCTCTATGTATGGGAATACGATGGTACACCCATTCAATTGTTTAAAGATGAACAAATCGATGGTCTGAGCGCCCCTTCAGGCGAAGAATTGTTCTTCTATGTTGATGTTGGAAGAAACACTCAAACTCTGATTATCAATACATTTGGTGGATCTGGAGAATTGCTTATTGAGGGAGAAGGAGAGACTGACTTCGGTTTTGATGACTTTGATTTCTTTGATATCGATATGTTGGAATCAGGAAGACAATTCGGTGAAGAAGAGTGGATTTCCTATGGCGAAGGCACATCTCAAGAATTGTACATTTATTTCCCTGCTCAGGGCAGGTTTGACATTACCGTTACTTCTATGGACGATTTCTCTGAAGTCTCAATTATTGCAACATGGGATGGACGGGATGGTGGCCCTGGCGGCCCTGGCGGCCCTGATGAACCAGTTGACCCAGAGGAGATCATGCCTTGTGACGAAGGTTTGAAAGAAATGATGACTGATAATGATATCAACGGAGATGGGCTGATTAGTTCATCTGAATTCAAATATTTCGATGACTTCGATGGTCGAAGCATTGAATTTTCAGAAGTAAACCAAAACGGTGATTCTTACCTTGAATTCAATGAAATTGTTGCCTTTGCTTGCAACTGTGAAAATGAATTGGCTCTCTTTGACCTGCAGATGGATGGAAAAATATCGAATTCTAACTTTGATGATATAGAATTCAAGAATGGCTTTTCATCAAAGAGGGTGGATTTCAATGAAGATGATTACATCGATTCAGATGAATTAGACGAATACGCATCAATCTGTGAAACATCCTACAACCCAATGGATTCTGACGGAGATGGTGTTCTCAATCCAGATGACCAGTTCCCAAACGATCCTGATGAACAATCTGATGCAGATGGAGATGGTGTTGGAGACAATGCTGACTTTGCGCCAAGTGTTTCAAACGATATTGTTTACAGCGCTGGTGCCGTGATGTTGCTTGTTTTGTTTGGAGTATTGGTACTCATTATTCGTGGTAGTTCAAGCGGAGATGATGATTTGCAACAAGATCAATGGAACAAAACCGATGCATTTGCGGAGCGAATGATGTCTATGGAAAGTGAACCAATGTTAGAAGCCCCGAATCTAGGACCTGTCAGCGACACATTACCTAGATTGGATGGAGATCAAATGCAGTCTATTGAGCCCTCCAATGGGCTAGAATCATACGAATTTGGCAGTGCTTCGCCTGTACCAAATGAATCACTACCACCTGCTAGTTTGATGGGTATGATGGATAGTCAGGGTCGTGAACACATCGAATACCCAGCTCAAAGTAGTACATATTGGCACAGAACTTCTCCAGACTCGCCTTGGATGAAGGACTAACTGTGCTGCTTCTGACGTTTTCGTAAACCTACGGATTCGAGTAGACGTAGAATATGTCGATGCAATTCAGGAAGGAGTTCAAACATTGCAATCGCCATAATGAACATGGCAAAGAGAGACACAACTCGAGATGCATAGGAATGACCAAATTCAAACATGCTCATTCCGAGGTACTCCCATCCATCATAGGAAATGTGCATCCAAACCAATCCTGCATTTCTAAAGAGGTTCAGGATATGGATGATTGGGATTGTGAAAAGAAGAGCACGTATTCTTCTCTTACGATCGATATCAAGAACAGAAATCGCTCCGATAAAGACAATCATAGATTGTAGGGCTGTGCAGGCGAGAACAAAATTAATTCCAATCATACCACCATCCGCCATGACGAGTTCTGTCTGAAACGGATGTTCTGCAAAAGAATCAGTCATGAACCACTTATTCCCGTCCCATTCTGACCATAGAAACGTTCCTTGCTCAGTATTGACATATGTCTCGCCAAGTTGAATATCAGCCGTTCCTGTAAACGATAGGAAAAGAGCTACTTGTGAAGCTACAAACCATATTGCGAGGACACTGAACCACGGAACAGAAGCAATCAGAAGGTATGGACCTCCTGCATAAGCAATACATCCTCTCGCCCAATTGAGAGCATCACGGTCTCTTTTCGTTAATGAACGAGCCTCTGCAATGACTAATCCTACGCCAAGGGGTAGGGCTAATGCAGTCATTACAGTTAGAACAATATCACCGATTTCAAAGTAATATCCAGACTCATTGAAAAAATATAGAGCGACAAGCATCCAGCCTGTTTGTGCCGATCTACTGATTCCGTCTTGATGACGCTTGTGCCAAGAAAATCCGAGTAAGATCATACCAAGAGCACCACAAATAGTAGCATACTCTTTCGGTATCAGCATAGAAGGTCCTAGAGTGTCTTAGATAGAAACATTTGCTCTAACATCTCCACTAAATCCAACAACCCCCTCTGCTTGGGTTGACCATGAAGGGACCTGTCATAGACGGTGAAGGGTGGGCGAATGGGCCCATTGCTTTCCTAGACCGTGATGGTGTCCTCAATTATGGACGTGAAGGATACGTCAATAATCCATCTCAGATGAACATCATACCAGGCGCAGGCCATGCTATTGCTCGTTTACGAGAATCAGGGTACACAATATGTGTCGTAACAAATCAATCCCCAATCATGCGTGGGCTATGGGATGTTGACCAACTTCACACCATTCATGAGGAATTACGTAAACAATTGATGAATGAAAATTCTGATGCTGTAATCGATATTATTCTCACGTGCCCTCACAGAAATCGAGACCGTTGTATTTGTAGAAAACCATGGCCAGGTATGCTACGGACAGGTCATCAACTCTTGAGAAACCAGCGCATCATCCATTCCAAAATCGATTGGGCTGGAAAAAAACCAGAACCTTGGAATCCATTCGATGCGATGGTGGGAGATCGGAAATCAGACATGGGTGCAGGATGGTCAGTGGGCGCACGTACGTTTGAAGTCTCATCTCAACATGGTTTGCCACAGGTTATTGACCGTATCCTTGACCATTCGGATTCTGGTGATGAATACGACCCTATGAGGTGGTAATTTGGGTTGGCTTGGTTTGGATGATACCGATTCCTTGAATGGAGGCTGTACCACGGAAGTGTTGTTTCAATTATTGAATGATCTACCAGAAAATGTTTCATTTTCTAATCCACGTCTTGTCAGATTATGGCCATTTGCACAACGGCGCACGAGAGGAAATGCAGCTGTTGCTGTTGAACTGATTACGGAAGATGAAGAGGGATTACTCACCCATCTCGATGCATGGTGGAATCAACATATTGTGTCTCTAAAAGGGGAAATTGGAGCAAGTGATCACAGCGACCGAACGCAATATCCTGCTGATCCAGGCATGGTTTGGATTAACGAAGCCATGAATGATGAAGTGTTTTACAATTCTGCCGTTTCTTCTGAAATTCAACTCTCAGAGTTACCACCTGTAACTCGTCAATGGGGCGGTAATGGAAGAATTGGAGCAACTGCGGCAATTCTGTGGCCAGCAACCCGATGTACCTATGAGGCTATAGCATGGAGAAAAGAGAATTCTGAAGGATCTCGTCAATTGGATGAGGAAGCATTGGCTCTAGTGGAAGACCTCGATGATACCTTTCTTTGCAGAAATCCAAAACTTGGCACCAGCCTATTGGCACCTCGAGGCAATTCTCCAGTCCTTTTCGGAATACGCGCATGGTCAAAGGATGGTGCGCAACAAGCACTCGGTATTCTCGATAATGGTAAAGACACAGAACCAACGAAAGGGGCGTTGGTTTTCCAAACAAATCAAGCAACAGGCGATCACCTTGGAAAACCAATTGAAGCTGTTGTTCGTTCGAAATCTATTTTGAAAAAAGGCCATGTGGTTCTCGAAACTTCAGAGGGTCAATGGATGGCATTCCGACAAAGTCACAAAGTAGCTTTACTTTCGCAATGGCTCATAGAAGGAGATATCATTCTTGGTAATGGTCTCAGGGATGATAAGAATGTCCTTCATCTCGAATTACTACGGGTGAAGCAATCCATGACTGAGCGGAAAAGACCTCGTTGCAAAGTATGCAATAGGTCAATGAAATCAATGGGAAAAAATCAAGGCCTGCGGTGCAAAAAGTGTAACCAAACCTCAACTCGTGGTTGGGTAGAAGTTGAACGATTTGCACCATTCGATGACTGGGTTCAACCTCCGCCGTCATCAAGGAGGCATCTCTCAAAACCTCTTGAAGACAGGTAATTTTCATCAAAACCATATTTACTGAGAAGATACAAGAATGTTCATGGCAGACGACCTGACCAAGAACGTGACCACCTTTATTCTCATTCTCATGTTTATCGGCATGATGGCTTTTGTAGCAATTCGTGCTAAGAAAAACAGAGAACACATGATCGATAATCATGCACCTAAAGTGGCGGGTGAAGATGAAATGGAAGGTGGCGCTCGCAATCCTCAACGATTTGATGAACCTGATGAAGAAGCACTTGAAGAAATGGCAGAACTTCTTGGTGAAGATTCAGAAGATGAAGCCTGATGTGTCGATTTTACCCACCAATTCTTTCTCAAGATAATTGAGAACCTTTGATTTTTGTTCTGTTTCATGTAACGTCCAAATCTCAAACCCACCTTCCTTGAGATGCGATTCGCTGCGAGGCTTAATCATAGGTTCATTTGAACTTACATCCGATCCTGCCTTTGAAATGAGCAACAAGGTGGTTGAATCATTAATTCGTTTGGTTAGGTCAATTACCGCTTTGATGTTTCGAGAGGGAATGCGTCCAGTTGGTTCACACCAGTCATCAAGAACGATTAATCCTACACTCGGTAAATTCTGTTCTGCTTCTACGATGGCATCAACGCAGCGCTCCATATTTCCAATCAAATTCATAGCGTGGAAACGACTTGCCTCTACAATATTTAGAGAAGTGAAAAGTTGAGAGAAGCGCGTAGCATTTGGCATATGAGGAGATGCCCATAGAACTCGACCCCCGCCTTGAATTTGGTCTACAGCAAAATGTAAGCCAAGGGTTGTCCCTCCACAGCCACCATCAACCGAAAGGTGGATTCTTTTGCCTTGAAGATCAAGCACCCAACGTTCGCTCATACCTATCCTAACCAGTTCATAGATTTGACATTAACATTAGCGCAATGCTCATGACCTTCCGTACCAACCCACAATCATGAGCGGAGAAGTTCGAGAAGGCGAGCGTATTCCAAGGAGAGATCCGCCCCCATATGAAGAAGCGAAAGGATTTGCCTCCGCGGTCGCTCGTGATGGGTTTATTGCTACAGCAATTAAGGACACAAATCAATACGGCCCAGTGGGAATGATGATACTGCTTTTCATCATTGCAACCATCACTGGCTTCGTCATCAAGATGCTTGGCACCTTCGTTTGATTTGAAGAAATCCTAATTGCTCCAAATTCTTCAATAATCTGTTTTTTACAGGACAAAATAGAAACCCTTTCCATCCTCTGTCCAAGATATGAGTGAGGGTTCTGTCAATGTTGAGAGTAGGACCTCTTCCCAGGACAAGCGCTGGACAATTATGGCCGCATTGCTTGGTACCAACACAGCGGTAATGCTATTCCAGGGCATTGAACAAGAATCGAACCCAACCCAAATGCGAGAAGTTGCTTTAGCTATTATCGCTGGAACCCTCCCGTTTCAAGGAATCTATTTCCTCATCTACACATTTCTTTTAGAAAACAATGGAACGCTTAGTGAACGAATGGTAAAGAAACTCCATTTTGCTTCGGCAATATGTCAGATTTTTGCTTACATTTCTCTCGTAGGCGTTGCGATGATGTGGTACAATCTTTCAGCCTACGTAGGTGTATCGTTTTTGGTTTCAAGTATATTCGCAATGATTCTTATTCGAACGGCTATGATGCCTGATAAATCTGAACTCTAGAGGAAGCATTTTCAAAAATGCTCTCAAGTAAGGTTCATGAAGCCTCTTCTTGAGCGTGTATTATGGCGTTCTGTCCACTCGATTATCGATACGGCTGTCAAGACTTCAAACACATCTGGTCCGAGTTAGGCCGCCATGAGCGTCAATTGGAAGTTGAACGAGCACTGATCTGGGCTCACATGCAACTCGGAAGAGTCTCACAAGCCGATTATGAAATTGTAAAGTCAATAGCCAATCCAACATCGGTTACAAAGGAAAGAGTTTCTGAAATTGAAGCTGAAACACGTCACGACATCATGGCTTTAACAAAAGCCATGGCCGAAGCGGCTGGTGAAGCAGGGTGGTGTATTCATCTTGGGGCGACCTCAAACGACATCGTTGACACTGCAGTTGCTCTTCAACTACGAGATAGTATTGTTATGCTACGTGAACAATTGTGCCTACTCATTGGCGTTTGTGCAGACGTTGCAGAGCGTGAAAGAGATACAGTAATGCTCGGAAGAACTCACGGACAAGCAGCAGTTCCGATTACGTTTGGTTTGAAAGCAGCTGTATGGCTCGATGAACTTCGTAGACAACTCATTCGACTCGATGAAGCAAGTCCACGAATAGCAGTCGGAAAGTTCCTCGGCGCTGTAGGGACTGGTGCGGCTCAAGGCGTTAATGCAAGAGAATTGCAACGACTCATTTTGACTCATCTTGGACTCGGCGTCCCCTTAGCAACAACCCAAGTGGTTGGAAGAGATCGATACGTCGAATATGTTTCTTGGCTCGCTAATGTTGCCACATCATGTGAAAAAATTCTTCAAGAAATTCGAAACCTACAGCGATCAGAATTGCAGGAAGCAGGAGAAGGATTCGACGTTAAAAAGCAAGTCGGCTCCTCAACAATGGCTCATAAAAAGAACCCAATCAAATCGGAAAATGCATCTGGATTGGCAAGAATCGTTCGATCGTTCATCATACCAACCTACGAGAATGCCTTGCTCTGGCATGAGAGAGACCTTGCTAATTCCAGCAGCGAACGATTTACGCTTTCTCACGGCAGTGCCTTGTGTGAAGATGTGCTAGCGAAAACTCGACAAGTACTCGAAACAATGTGGGTTGATGCAGAACGATGTCTTGAGAATATCAAGTCTCAGCGAGGTCTGGTCATGGCTGAAAAGGTCATGATCGATTTGGTGGAACGTGGAATTGCTCGGGATGAAGCACACGAAATTCTTCGTGAAGCCTCATTCACTGCAGTCGCTAACAAGGAAGAATTAATCGATGTGTGCAGCCGAACACCTGCAATTTCTGCTGCATTCTCAGCAGAAGAATTGGAAGCTATGTTTGAGCCGAGCAATCACATCGGAGTTTCTGGAGAAATCGTTGATGAGGCAGTCGCTCTTGCTCGGAATGCGATTCAATGAATGTTTGTAATCGTGAAGACTCCACGTACCGTATCAAACGAAGCACAGCCATCGACTTTCAATGTCCTTGGCAAATGTGGACCTCCTATTACGAAGGTTTCGTATTCACCGCCTTCACCATCAACATTGAATCGATATTGTTCTGAAAGAGATTTCAATACTTTGACATTGTTTAAATCCAAAACAGTTCCAAGCCACTGCTCATCCAGTCCCTCGCAAGAAACAGAGTTTATCATTATCTGAAATCCATGTTCAATCATCCCATAGAGATGATTGTATGGATCTTGATGCCAAAGAGGCGAGAACGAATGAATCCCGAGTCGATGTGCCATATTCTCAAGTTTGACCTTTTGGAAATCACTGCGTAGAGCTCCACTGACGATAGCATCAAGTTCCAGGTCTCCCAAAACACGTTCTAGGCTTGAAATTTCATCATCGACGGAACCAGATGCGTCCACGCTGTACCAAGGTATCTCAGCAGCGAGGGCTTGGTGTTCAACCCAGTTTGTGGATGGAACTTGGAACATGTGTGAATCCCCATCCGTAATTTGGACGGTAACTAACCCTACGACATCCCAACCTCTGCATTGTGCCCACCACCATGCAGCGGAGGAATCCTTACCGCCAGAAGAGAGGACAGCGATGCGCATGGATGAGCGTAGGAGTTCAACTTCATGACATTAGGGATTCAAAGCCAAGTATTCAAATGGGTCGCGTTGCTGGTTGAATTCAAGGGTTGCCTACCCGCACCCTCATAAAGCGTCGACGACGAGAAGGAAATGGTGAGATAATGCAACCAAGTGGAAGAGGATACGATCACGGAATTACGACATTCAGCCCAGACGGACGATTATTCCAAGTTGAATATGCCCGTGAGTCTGTAAAAAGAGGAACTACAACAGCCGGACTGAAGTTCAAAGAAGGTGTAGTTCTTGTCTGTGACAAAAGAATCGCTTCTCGCCTAATTATTCCAGAATCCATCGAAAAGATGTTCAAAATTGATGAACACATTGGTGTAGCAACATCTGGACTCGTAGCTGACGCTCGACAACTCGTTGCTCGTGCACGTGTTGAATCTCAAATTAACAGAATCACCTATGCAGACACAGTCCCTGTCGATGTACTCGTCAAGAAATTGTGTGATTTCAAGCAATCGTTCACCCAATACGGTGGATCACGTCCGTTCGGAACTGCTCTTCTGATCGGTGGCGTTGATGACGAAGGAATTCATCTCTACGAGACCGACCCATCTGGTGCCTACCAATCATACCATGCAGGTGCAATTGGCAGTAACAGGAACACCGTTATCGAATACTTCGAAAAGAACTGGAAGTCTGGAATGACCCTCAATGCAGCCATGAAGATGGGACTTGAAGCACTTCGCTCCGCCAACGATACAGAACTCAACCGTGAAGCTGTTGAAGTTGTTGTTGTTGATGGTGAAGGATACAGAATCCTCGACCGTGGCGAAGTAACAAAGCAACTTGACAGACTCAAGCCTCTTGAAGACTGAGAACAGGTAGGTTCATTGGGACCTTGTTCCATCAACTAACTGGTGGAACCATGGTAAGCCTCGACAATTCAGTTCTTGCTCGCATAGAAAAGGGCGGGAAACGCTACGAAGCACTCGTTGATCCTGACCAAATCGAGGAATGGAAAACAGATCCCTCAAAGTTCGAACTTGATGATGTTATGGCTATGGATGAAATATTCCATGATGCACGAAGTGGTGAAAGACCGACAGAAGAAATTTTGATGAAAACCTTCGACACACTCGATGTCGGAACGATATTGATGATTATTCTACAAAAAGGAACGATTCAACTCACAACTGCCCAACGTAAGGCACGTGTTGAAAATATGCGCCAACAAATCATCCATCACATCCAAACACAAGCCATCGACCCACGTTCAAAATCACCTCATCCAAGAACACGTATCGAACTGGCTTTAGATGAATCAAAATACACTGTAGATCCCTTCAAGAGATTAGAGGAGCAAGTCAAAGATGCGATTACTAAACTCAAGCCTCTTATCCCCCTCAGTTTTGAATCAGTTCGCTTAGCTTTCCGCATACCAGGTTCCTCATATGGAAGCGTAAGCAATCTTTTGAGATCCTATCAACAAAAAGAAGGATGGCTTGAAAATGGAGATTGGGCATGTGTCGTGGAAATTCCTGCTGGAATGAAAGGTGACATTATCGGGCAAGTATTGAGACGTGCATCAGAAGCAGAAGTCAAAGAATTGTAGCGCAGGCATAGGGGTGTCCTTTATCATGGGATGTCCAGTGGCCGGGACTGGAGAGAAAAGAATGTCCGAAGGTCAAAGTGGCGCCGAGCAGCGCCTAGTGACCCCGGGAATGGTCATCGGACCATCCACCGGGAAGCACGCAGGTTCTGGTGCACTAGCACAGAACGAAGAATTCATCGCCACCCGACTCGGGTGGCTTAACGAACAAAACGATGTCGTTTCAGTTCGTCCAATTAATAGCGCATATATGCCTCGTTCAGGAGATCTGATTGTAGGTGTCGTTGCTGAAGTTCGAAACAACCTTTGGTTCTTTGATGTGAACGGACCGTTCCAAGCACTCCTACCTATGTCACTCGCACCATGGAAAGTTGAATTCGGATCAACCCGACAACATCTTGGTATCGGAGATGCAGCACTTGCTCGTGTTCAAGAAGTTGATGAGGCCCACAACCTGGTCCTCACAATGAAAGGTATCGGACTGCGCCGACTCAACGAAGGTTGCGTTGTTGCTATTCCAGTCAATCTCATCGACACACTTCGAGGAGATAACAATTCAATGGTTAGCAGAATCAGGGACCTAACAGATTGCCGAATTATCGTAGCAGATAACGGCAGAGTATGGGTTCACGGAGATGCTGACAACATGTTCACAGTACGTGGACTGATTCAAACACTGGTCGATGAAGGCCATATGAACAATTTCGAAGATGCAGTACATGCACTAGAACAACAACGAGGTGAAAACTAATGGGAGGATATGGAGACGTCAAGCTATTGCGAGACGATGGAAAAAGACTAGACGGGCGCACAGTAGATGAGATGCGTCCAGTATCAATTGAAGCGGGTATTTTACCTGCCGCTGATGGTTCAGCCATGGTGACCCATGGACTGAACGTTGCAGTTGCTGCAGTATACGGGCCAATGGAAGCACATCCACGTAAGATTCAACGACAAGACCGTGCGGTTATCGATGTTCGATACAACATGGCTCCATTTTCAACAGGAGACCGTATCAGACCTGGATTCAATCGACGTTCCAGAGAAATTTCTAAAGTTACAGCAGAAGCACTTGAGTCTGTTGTCCTTGTTGAGCGTTACCCACGCTCCAAGATTCGAGTTGAGATTGAAATTCTCGCTGCTGAAGCAGGAACTCGATGTGCTGGTATCACTGCAGCCGCAGTAGCACTAGCCGATGCAGGAATCCCAATGCGTGACATGATTGTTGGTGTTGCTTCAGGAAAGATCGAAGACACAGTTGTCCTCGACCTTGACAAAGCAGAAGACAACTATGGACAAGCAGATTTGCCAGTTGGAATTCTTCCAAACACTGGAGAAATTGCCTTCTTACAAATGGACGGAGACCTATCGATTGAAGAGTACAATCTTGCAATGGAATACAATTTCAAAGCAGCTTCTGAGATTCATGAAATCATGGTTGATGCGCTCAAGCGTCGATATGAACGAGGTGATAACTGATGGTTGAACTTGTACCTACACTCTTGCGCCAAGAACTTGAGCGACTCGCTGCTGATAATCAGCGAATTGACGGACGTGGACAATGGGACAGCAGAGATGTATCCCTTGAAGTCGATTGCCTCTACAATGCAGAAGGATCTGCAAAGGTTGTTTGGGGAGACACCATCATCTACGCTGGTGTAAAATTCGAAATTCGAACTCCTTGGCCAGACCGACCTACACAAGGTTCCTTGATGTGCGGCGCTGAACTTCGACCTGTTGCTCACCGAAAGTATGAGCCAGGACCACCGTCTCCACAATCCATTGAATTGGGTCGAGTTGTTGACAGAGGAATCCGTGAATCAGGTTGCATCGATATGGAAAAACTTTGTATCGTCCCTGGTGAAAAAGTATGGGGCGTTATGATTGACATCCACGTACTCTCTGATGGTGGAAACATCTTCGATGCTGCTGGACTCGCTGCTATTGCTGCATTGCGAACTGCAGTTGTTCCTGCTGAACGATTTGATGTTGGTGAAGATCACCGACTGAAAGTCAAGGGCTCTCCTATCATGGCGTCGTTCACACGAGCCGGTGGAAGATTCGTTTATGACCCATCTGAAGAAGAAGAATTGGGCGGAGATGAGCGAATCCACATCACTCTAGGAGATGAAGGACATCTCCATTCCCTACAGAAGGGACTAAGAGGAGTGTTCACTCCGAGCGAATTTGCAGAGATTCTTGCGGTCGCAGAGCAGAAGTGTACTAAACTACGAGAAATGGTTGCAGAAAAGGAGGGGAACTGATTGGCTAAGAGAACCCAGAAAGCAAAGGCTACAGCACGATTTGGAGCACGTTACGGTGTTAGCGTACGAAGAAATGCAGGCAGTGCACTCGCTAAGAAAAATGCAAAATATACATGTCCAGTTTGCCATTACCGCAAGGTTTCCCGACAAGCCGTAGGAATTTGGTCCTGTGGCAAGTGCGGACACACCTTTGCAGGTGGCGCATGGGAACCATTCACTCGTGCTAGCGATGCTAACGCACGTATTCTTCGACGATCTGTTGAAGGAGCAACGACTGCTGATATGGCATTCATTGCACAACAAGCCGCACTCGATTTCGAGCGTAAGGCATCCGAAGAAGAGGAGTGATGACAATGGCGGGAACGCCGTTTTCACTTGTTTGCACAATTCAACGTACTGATGAGCGTCAGCTCAAGGCCATGCGTGACTCAATGACCAGTGAGTCTGAAACAACTTCAATTGATGAACATCAATTCAGTTTCAATTTACATGAAGGAACTGCAAAAGATCTCAGAGCAATGTGGAACACCCGTATCCGTGGGCTCATGGCATCCGATGAAATTCTCAAGGTAATCCAAACCGCAGGTTCATCAACCAATAGCGATTCGAAGGAATCATGAGCACCATGGAACAACTCCAAGTTGTCGTTTCCGAAGTCCAAAATGCACGCCATCAAGTCGCAACAGTTCGTGCTCAATTGCAAGAACTGAAAACCACAATTGATGCAGTTGAAAAGCATCCTGAAGGGTTGTCCCTACACCGACAACTCGGGGGAGTCTTGGTTGAAGTTGACAATCGAAATGAACTTGTTGAAGAATTAAAAACAACTCATTCTACACTCTCTGAACATGCTGAACGTCTCGCAGAGCATGAAGCAAAACTTGTAACAGCATACGAAGAACTCAAGAACGCACTTGAGGGAGAAGCTTGATCTCACACGATGAACAACTCAAGGCCATGAAATTGTGGCTTGATAACGCTCTTGCAACAGGTGCAGTCCCAGTCGTAACTGGCCAAAATGGTGACATGGATACAGTTGGTTCAGCTGTGGCATTGTCATCCTATCACCCAGGAATGTTATCTTGTGGACTTCATCTTGGTAGAGTTGCAAAAAAGATGGTCGCAAAATATGAAGCACCATTTCGTAAAATTACAGAAAAAGGAACGGCTTGGCCTCAAAAGATGGGCGGAATCGTAATCGTTGACGCTGGATCACCAGATCAAATCGGTTTTGAATTACCAGATGTTCCGTTGCTTGTCATTGACCATCATGCCACTAATGGATGGCAACTCAAGGAGAACGACCTGATGTTGCAGTGGGATGTACGAGCGACAACTGAAATCATAACCCAATTCCTATCCAATCACGCTCCGAAGTGTCTTTCTACAAATGTCCGTAAGATGCTTTTAGCCGGCCTTATTACCGATACTGGTCGATTCAAACATGCCGATCACTCATCATTTAGTACTGCTTCACTTTTACTTGAAGACACTGAAATCGATTATGCTGAGTTCTCCGAACACCTCGAGAAGGAACAAACAAATCCAAGCGAACGAGGCAGTTTATTGCGAGGTATGTCCCGTTCTAAGATTCACGCTGCAGGAGATTGGTCTCTCGTGACAACCTATGCTGGAACTCTTGAAGGAAGACTTGCTTCAATGCTTCTTGGCGTTGGTTCTGACGTAACACTTGTCTCTCGATTTAGAGATGGTTCAACTCGTTTAACCGCTCGAGCAACTCGTAACGCCACACTTCGAGGCGTTCATCTTGGCAAAATCATGCAGGAAATAGCTCAACAACACGGCGGTGAAGGGGGCGGTCATGATGGTGCAGCCGGTTGGACTGGTGAAATCGATCGTATCAGAGCAGAATCCTCGTTTATTGCATATCTCACCTTGCAGAAGGAGGTGAATCAATGAGACCCAAAGCACCTGGATTATTCGTCTCAAAGTGGCGTGAAGAAGGACCTGTAGAACTCGAAGTTGCTGAACAATGGCGATTGGATTCTGGTTGGAATGATTGGATGGCAATAATCGAAGCGTCATTGTACCTCGATGCTGCAGAATTGGTCGAACTGATTCTACCAGAACTAACACCTGCCCAACGAGCGACATTTGATCTTGTTCGCAGAAGAATGCTCGGGGACACTCGTCTCGAAGAAGCAATCGAGCATGCCTTGAAAATATGTCGTACTCCAGAAACAAGAGATTTATCGCTTGAAGGACGGCTTCGAATGGAACGTGGTCTACAACGCTTTGAACGTGGCGAAATTGCTGCTGCTGAAGAAGATTTGACATGGGCAGAAACACGATTAAAGTCCGTTTCCAAAGCGAGCAGGGACCATGACCTCTCCCTGTTGAATAAAGCAGCATTCCATATGGCCAATGGTGAAGATTTGATGGCTTTGCAAGTTTATGGTGACATTTCTCGTAAAGAGAATCATGCTCATGAAACAATCGCCATTTCTCGAATAGGGGCTACAAGGATTCATGCACGATTTGGCCACATGTTTGATGCAGCAAGAAACGCATGGAACGGACATGCTCATGCAATCTTAGCACAACAACCAACAATGGCTATTGAAGCAGGTTCCCTTTTCCTTGATTTAACAATTGAACATCAAAATGAAGAAGCAGTACGTTTCCAAGAACAAGTTGATGGAGCGAAACCAAGAGATGCAAGTGAGGAAACACCTGCTCTTTCCATTCATCCAGATGATATCAATGGAGTATTTACATGGTGCATGAAACATCTCGAAAAAACACCGACGGGACAAGACCGCCCTGATCTCAGAGCCATGGTTATGATGGCTCATCGACTCGATAAGTTCGACCAAATGGATTGGCTCGTTTCTAAATCAGAACAGGTTCAAGATTCAATGCTTGTTGCTGTCGTCCTTGGTTGCACCAAGAGGAAAGATCTTCACGATGAATGGACAAAACGGCTTCAGGAATTAATGCCCTAATTCTATAGAGTCGACCCATTGGCTCAAATCAATTACCTCTTGAGCATCCCAATGCGTGAATGGTGGCACTTGTTCAAACCAACGAACTTCGCTTACAACTTTGTCAGCAACCGTCCAAGAATCCTGATTGAAAGGGGAAGATTCTGAGTCAACCGAAACAAATCCTACCCATCCGTTTGGGTAATAATCTTTATTCCATGAAATCAAGGCTCCCTTGCCCCCTACTTCCTCTTGAAGTTCTCTCATCAGTGCTTCTTCAGGAGTTTCTCCTTCCTCGACATGGCCGCCAGGAAATTCCCAGCCTCTATCTGGATGTCGAACCATCAGAATTGTTCCGTCATGAACAACAGATCTGGGATTCTTAGATTGAACGACATAGGCGAGAACGAACGTTGGTTTCATCACAACACCTACATCAAACTTCGACATTTCTCAAGATAGGCCTCTGCCCACTCTTCTCCTGAGGCTACAAGTCGACGAGCCAAGAAAAATGCTTCTGAGATGTTCTCGGATTCAATCAGTACGTCTAGTTTGGCCTTGTCGGGGTGGACGAATTCCTCAGCCATCTCAATAATTGGTTCAGCTTGTTCTGACAATTCTACTGTTCGAACACGACGGGTCAAAGATTCCATTTGCTCAAGGAAGGCTGTTCTGTGCTTGAGTTCAGGACCGCTCCATGGTTGTGATTCCCCTCCGTCCATTGATGTCGTTAGCCTCGACAGGAATTCATCTCGTGCTAAGATGTGCGGACGTAATGTTTGGACGTGGTCATAACAAGACCAGGCTGAATCAGTTTCTTCTCTACGTTCATGCAATCTCCCAAGTTGCATCCATAATTCGTGATTTGGAGGGCGATGAGCCAGAAGATGACGGCATAATTCGATAAATAAATCCTCGAAACCTTGCATACGAAGTTGTTCGATTCGGCGTCCGTAGATGATATTAGCACGTTGATCACGGAAATCTAGATCTCTGCATCGATCTGCAAAGTCTGCTATTTCGAGCAGCACTTCATCACTTTGAGGATTGCCGCCACCTCGTACAACGAGTGCATCCCACCAAGCATCTGCTGTGAGAGGATCTCGGGCAAAAGCCGCTTCAAGAAGTTCTACTCCGTACTCAAGGTAGTTCAGATTCTTCAATCGTTCGAACTGATCGACATCTCTTCCAAGTACTGTGAAGATGTCTTCAAGGACAATGCCTAAGCCATCATTATCTTCGAGTTCTACTTTGATATCAGCAAGACATCGCCAATTTCGTTCATCAGTAAAATCATGCAAAATTGCTTGCCTTGCATTCTGTTCCGCCCATTGAAAATTTGATTCTGAACGTTCAGGATCACTCTTGGCCAAACGAACGAACTTTTGGGCTTGAGAACGATATCTGTTGCCCAAATTTCTTCGTGGATGTTGTAAATTATCTCCACTATGCTCTCGCATTGTGACCCTCCTATTGGACACTCTGATAGCCTTCTGGGTTATCTTCGTGATGGATAGTTGCGTCGAAGCCAACCTTGGATGTTTTTCCGTCCCCATATCTTGATGGATCGAGGCTTGACCCCTTTTGATCGCTGAAGATATACGTGTCCCGGTCCGGTTGCCAACGAGTCACCATAGCCCATTCGACACGCACGGGGTTGCTAATGTCAATGTCCTCATCGACGATTGTGACCATCTTCATTGAACGGTGACCGGCCAATGCTGCTTCGATGGCTTTCTTTGAATCCTCTTCGTCATGCTTTCTTATCTTCACAACGGCAGCGAGCCATCCACAGCCACCTTCGGTCATGTAAACATCGATACAATCGACAACTTCTGATACTGCATCTTTGATTGTAGGGGCTCTTGGAAGACCCATGAGTGTCTTGTGTTCAGCTTCCCCGGGAATAAGTGCGTGGAAGATTGGATCGTTCCTGTGAAGGACTCCATCGACTTCAATGACGGGTTCTTGACGAACATCATCTACAGTTCCTGTAATGTCCACATATGGGCCTTCATCATCATCTTCGGTCGTGATACGCCCCCACATTGCATATTCGGCATTCGCTGGAACTTGTATGCCGTTAGGTAATGCAACGAGTTCGAGTGAGGAATTGTAGAGCTTCTCATGAAGTGCAGCAGCAATTGATAATTCATCAATTGGTTCGTCAAAAGACATCGCTCCTGCGAGAAGAACAACGGGGTCTGGAGCGTTGACGATTGCAATGTTGACATCATGTCCCTTCGCTCTTGCTTCGTCAACCATTGTTCGCAGGTGACGCGGTACAAGACGAACCACAAGATGGGATTCATCACGCAAGAATTGACGATGGAAACTCATGTTTCTTCTGCCATCAACTTCTGCAATGATTACACTCGCAGACATGTATCTTCCTCGGTCTTGAGGCCAGTGATGAGGAATCGGTAACGCAGTCAAATCTACTTCATCTTGCATACAATCGTAGACTGGTGCATCAGAAGGTGAAACAATGACTGGTTCACTTGGGTTCTTCATTGCCCATGCCAGTGTATCGATGTAGACACCCGGTTCAATCCCTATTGCCTCACAGAGCCGATCTCTTGTGAGCATATTAACGGCAATCTTTTGCCCCTTTGCTTCGGAAATGTTATCGAACAATAACATTGGATGGTTATGATCTCTGCTGTAGTTCCATACACCGTGTATGAGACTCGTCTCGTCTTGGACAAGCCGAGCATGAGTTAGATGGTCACGAAATGCCATGTATTCACAACCATCAGAACTTTGTCTGAGTATCTTCTTGGTATCGAGGTTGTACTTCCTCAACGTTGGCTGATGAACCTGACATGTAGTTCAGTCCACTGATAAGGCATACGAAGCCCAAGACGTGACTGGTCAGCATATCAGATTCCTTGGAAACGATTTCTGTCCAATGATTGGCGACCACAATAACTCCTAAAAGGATGGTAATTATTGCCAAAATTGGCTTCATCGATTGTGGAATCATATCAATACCATAGGCTTCGTATTTATGATGTTATTCTTCGGCTCGTTTCTGTGGAAATATCAGGCCTATCAAACGGCGACTTGATATATGAAAGCAAAGTCGCAAAGTTGCTCGAATGAGGGATTATCATGGGTAGAGGACTGTTTGCAGGCGCCAAGATGGCTAAAGATCGACAGAAATTCCGCTGGTCGGATCGTCGCTACAAGAAGCGTATGCTCAAGTCCCGAGCACGTCACGACCCGCTTGCTGGGTCCACACAAGCCAAAGGTATCGTCATTGAAAAAGTCGGTATTGAAGCGAAACAACCGAACTCAGGAATTCGTAAAGCCGTCAAGATTTCACTCATCAAGAACGGAAATAAACTCACAGCTTTCGCTCCCGGCGATGGTGCAATCAACTTCATCGATGAACACGATGAAGTAATGGTCGAAGGTATCGGTGGACGCATGGGTCGTTCATACGGAGATATTCCTGGTGTCCGATACAAGGTCATCCAAGTCAATGGTGTTTCACTTGATGAGATGGTCCGTGGCCGTAAGGAGAAGCCTATACGCTGAGGTGCTGAAGATGACTGAAGAAGAAATCGTAGTAGTAGACGAACGACCTATCGCTGGAATCGGAACTTTAGTTTTCGGAAAGTGGGATGCTGCTGAAGTAACCTGCAACGATCCTGGACTTGCTCCATATGTTAACCTCTCAACAGTTGGTGTACCTCACTCCGGTGGACGCCACGCAAACATGTGGTTTGGAAAATCCAAACTCAGTGTTGTCGAGCGTTACATCAACAAGCTCATGCGAACTGGTTCTTACACAGGTAAGAAACAAAGCGCAATGAAGGCTTTTGAAGGGGCCCTCGATTCAATTGCAGATCGCCGCAAGACAAACCCATTGCAGGTTTTCGTAGATGCGATCTGCCACGCAGCTCCAATGGAAGAAATCACTCGTATCAAATTCGGTGCAGTATCTCAACCTAAGGCCGTAGATTCTTCACCTTCACGCAGACTCGATGTTGCCCTCAAGAACCTTGCAAAAGGTGCCCAACAAGGAACTCACAAATCAAAGAGAACCTTGAAGCAGTGCATCATTAACGAACTCAACAAAGCTTCCGAAGGGGACTCTACGTCGTATGCAGTTTCTAAGAGAGAAGAAGTTGAAAGAATCGCTGCATCCGCACGATGAAGTTGACAAGGTCACGGAAGAATTCCGTGGAACTTTTGCGACTCACTTAAGAACCCCATTCAAGTGGGCGAATTGAACCAGACAGGTGGACACCATGGGACGAAAAGAAGACAACATCAAAAAGGCTACAGAAGTCATGCACATCCTACCGCAAATTCGCAATCTATGTATTGCTGCGCACATTGATCACGGAAAGACAACGCTCTCCGACAACCTCATCGCAGGTGCAGGTATGATGTCAAGCGACCTTGCAGGCGCAGCACGTGTTCTCGACTTCGATGAACAAGAATCTGCACGTGGAATCACCATCAACGCAGCTTCAGCATCTATGGTACACGCTGTTGAAGGAACAGATTTTCTCATCAATCTCATTGACACTCCAGGTCACGTTGACTTCGGTGGAGACGTAACACGTGCAATGCGTGCTGTTGACGGATGTTTCATCTTGGCTTGTGCTGTTGAAGGCCCAATGCCTCAGACAGAGACAGTTGTTCGTCAAGCACTCAAAGAGAAGGTAAAGCCTGTTCTCTTCATTAACAAGGTCGATCGACTCATCAATGAATTGCAAGTTACTCCTGAAGATATGCTCAAGCGATTCGAAGAGACCATTACCAAGGTCAACAGACTCATCAAGCAATTCGCTCCAGAAGAATTCAAGAAATCATGGCAAGTTAGTGTTATGGACGGAACTGTTGCTTTCGGAAGCGCATATCACAACTGGGGAATTACCATCCCATACATGAAGAAGTCTGGTGTTTCAATGACCCAGATTTTTGAATACTGTAACAACGAAGATCAGAAGACACTTGCTGAAAAGGCCCCAGTTCACGAAGTACTCCTTGACATGGCAGTTACAAAACTCCCAGGTCCAGTTCAAGCACAGCCATACCGTATCCCGAACATCTGGACAGGTGACCTTGACTCAACAATTGGAAAGGCAATGGTTAGTTGCGACCCTGATGCAGAACTCGCTATGATGATCACAAAGATTTGGATGGACCCTCACGCAGGTGAAGTTGCAGTCGGCCGTATTTATTCTGGCTCAATCTCTCAAGGTGAATCCGTTTATGCTATTGGAGCATCCAAGGCAGAGCGTGTACAACAAGTCAGCATGATGGTCGGTGGAGACAGAATTACAGTACCAAAGGTTGTTGCAGGAAACATTGCAGCTCTCACAGGTATTCGAAGCGCTGCTGCTGGTGTAACACTTTCACGTGACAAGGATTTCACTCCTTTCGAAGCAATTCGCCACTACTCAGACCCTGTCGTTACAGTCGCTGTTGAACCAAAGAGCATGAAGGATCTACCAAAGTTCATCGATGCCCTACGTTCTCTTGCTAAGTCAGACGCATCTCTGAAGGTCACAACAAACCAAGAAACTGGTGAAGCATTGCTCGCTGGTATGGGAGAACTTCACCTTGAGATTACTGTTTACAGAATCGAAGAGGAACAAAATATCAAGGTAAGCGTCAGCCCACCAATCGTTGTTTACAGAGAAGGTCTGCAAGGAAGCAACCGTGGCCGTCCGTTTGAAGGCAAGTCCCCGAACCGACACAACCGCTTCTTCTTCGAAGTAGAACCTCTGACACCAGAAGTTGTTGCCGCTCTACGCTCTGGAGAATTCAAGGAAGGTACAGTCCGACCTAATGATGGTAAGGAAGTTGGAAACAAATTCGGTACTCTCGGCATGGACAAGGACTTGATGCGCAAGATTTACGCCATCAACGGAACCAACGTTCTTGTTAATGATACCAAGGGTATTCAAGGACTTCACGAAACTCGTGAATTGATCATTGAAGCATTCAACGAAGTCTGTGTTAAGGGACCAATCGCTGATGAGCCTGTTCAAGGAATGTTTGTCCGTCTTACTGACGCAAAACTTCACGAAGATGCTATTCACAGAGGCCCTGCACAAACAATCCCTGCTGTTCGTAACGGACTCAAGGGTGCCATGATGCGTGCTAAGACCATCATTCTTGAACCAATGCAGAAGGCTTTCGTTTCAGTACCAAACGATTGGCTTGGACAAGTTACCCGTGAAGTCACCAACCGCCGTGGAATTATCGAAGACATGCCGAGTGAAGGAGAAGTTACAACCGTGATCGGTGTACTTCCAATCGCTGAGACATTCGGATTCTCCAACGACATTCGTGCAGCTTCTCAAGGACGTGCAGTCTGGAACACAGAGAACCTTGGTTTCGAAATGCTTCCAGCGCAATTGTTCGACAAGGTTGTCGCTCAAATTCGTACCCGTAAGGGATTGAAGCCTGAGCCAAACTCGGAATCCTACTACTCTGATTGAGCATGTTAACCGGATCCGTCCTCGGCATTTTTGCCACAGAGGAAGGTGGTGTACCAAAGCCATCTGTAAATTCAATAGACGTACGTTTGAACGGAGTCTATGGGGAACGTATTCGAGATACCAAGCATCACGGTGGGCCAAAACGAGCTGTATGTATCCTATCGAATCAGACTCTTGAATCACTGCAACAGGATGGCCATCCAATCACAGGTGGTTCCACAGGAGAAAATCTTCTCCTTGAGGTATCTGAAGATCAACTCGGCCCAGGAATACGATTGAAATTCAAACGAGTAGAATTAGAAATCACCACTCCCGCATCACCATGCAAAACAATTCAAGAATCCTTTACCGATGGAGATTTCAAACAACTATCGCACAAATTGAATCCTCAACGAACCCGATGGTATGCACAAGTTATCCAAGAAGGACTCATCAATTATGGAGAAACCTTCGAAATCAAGACAAACGCTTGAGTTGTAGGTCCGTTAATTCGCGAAGTGCAAGCATTGCTGGACCATCTGGTAAGCGGTCAAGACATGCATGCGCATTCTTGTGGTAATGGTTTGCTTTTTCTCGAGCATATGCAATCGAACCCAATTGATTAAGAGACTCCACGCCTAATTGAATCATTTCATCAGAAGCGCCCTCGCCCATCCCGAGTACATTAAGTAAGTTATTTTTCACTTCACTTTCTGGTTGATTCAAAGCATGAATCACCATCAGAGTTTGCTTTCCTTGAGCAACGTCAGAGCCAGTGGGCTTACCCAAGGTTTTGGAATCAGATAAGACATCGATTAAATCGTCCATGAGTTGGAAGCAGAGTCCTACAGAAAGCCCCCATTCGGACATACAATCGATGACGTCTTGATCAGCACCTGCCACTTGAGCTCCAAGTTCTGAACATATCTGGAACATGACTGCGGTTTTGCCTTCAATCATCTCCAAGTATTCCTCTTCAGTAACTCGATCTCTTGTTTCAAATTCGATGTCAAGTTGTTGTCCTTCCGATACACGTCGAACCATCCATGCAATCCTGTTTACCAGTGATGGTATATCTCGTAATTCGATGTTAGCAGACATGACGAGCCGTTCAAATGCGATAGCCAGCATTGCATCGCCTGCATTAATTGCAGTAGGAATGTCATACTCAATGTGAACTGCATTTCTGCCACGACGGATTTCATCGTCATCCATGATGTCATCATGAACAAGTGTGAAATTATGAATCGTTTCGATCGCAGCGCCTATGTCGAGTAATCCTGAATGTGTGTCACCAACCGCCCTTGCAACCAGCCATGGGAGTGTGGCCCTCATTCTCTTGCCCCCTCCTTCAATCAGGTGAAGCATAGCCGCTGCAAGTCTCTCATGACGAGATGCTTGGAGGCTTTCGACAATACGACGTTCGATGAATGGACGTACTTCTTTCAAACTCGTAGCCAAATCAGCACCTCGTGCTCCAGGTAACATATGGGTGACATCACCCATGTCATGAATCAAATCATCTCGAAGGGATGCACATGCTTCCCCATCTCCGATAGCATCCCACCAGTCTTCTGTCATGACTCGTGCTGCAATACAACGGAACCATGGTGCGATGATATCATCCGAATCTTCTGTTATGAGCATCTGTTCAAGTTCTTGTTCGTCAACCCAACGGATTGCGGCAACCTCATTTGGATTAGGATGTACTTCGACATCTGCTTGAATCATAAGTATATGATCGACTTCTCGTTCAATCCATTCAGCATTCATTCGAGCACAGTACTTCATTTTTGTAATGAAATGGAAATCTTCTATCGGGACAGAACTTGGATTAATCCCCAATTCTTGTTCAAGTTTACGGACTGCTGCGATCTTGACACCCATTGCATCATCCTCATTCATCTCTTCTGCACTTGCTAACGGGTGTGAACAACATGAATTCGCCCACACACTTGGGAATGTAATCTTGTCATGAGCACGTTGTTGCAAAAGCAAGCGCTTGTCTTTGTCAAACAAAAGCACACTGAATGCACGATGCAGCGAACCTGAGCCGTAATGGCTATCTGCTTTACTAATTGGGCCGATGACCATATCATTCTCATCAACTTGCAAAACGGCTTCCGCCATCATTGTTGCCTGAGTCTCGTCTATAGTAGAAGATGCCATCAAACCAGCAGCCTGCTCATCAATAGCAGCTTCTGGAACGTCTCCTGATGCATAGTTCGACATATGAGCCCCACCCTATCTTTCGGCACCCAATACATAGACAGTTCGCCTCTGCTTGAAGAGAATCTGACACTACTTCCTGCGAATTGACCAGTTCTTACGACCAAGACCTTCGAGAGCAACACCTGTTAGAGCACCCCAGAGGAAGGGGTAATCAAGTTCAAAAAAGAAGAGCGGAATCATTGCAACAAATGCCAATATCCAATGATGAACCCAAATTGAGTCACTGCGAATATGAAATTTAATGTTCTCAGTTAACCAGCGAATTACTGCAAAACCGAGAATGATTCCAAGTGAAAAAAATGCAAATTCCATACGATCATCTCAGGGTAAAATTGTCGTACCTCTCCACGATTGCTTGCGGACAAACTCAAGTATGCGCTCAGGAAATTCTCCGTTGATTAAATGGACACTCACTCCATTTGTGGCTACTAAATGACCACGTGTTATCTTCAGACCAATCCCACCTGTAACATCGATATCGGTTTGATGGAGTCCTTCATAGGCCACTTCTGGAGACCAGCGTTCAATTAAATCATCATCCGTCGCGACATGTGGTGGAACTTTGAGTAATCCATCAACACCACCCATGGCAAAGACAAGCGATTCAACACCGGACAACTCTATGGAAAGTCGAGCAACGATATCATCGCCAGAAAGAATCCCAAATTTGCGTTCATCATCAACATCAACAACATCTCCAAAGGATACGTGAACTGTATTGACATCCTCTGAAGCAAATCGTTCGAGCGTTCCGTTGAACTCTGGACCTAGGTTAGATGCCCATTCATGAGGTGGATGCGGAATTGGCTTGAGACCGACATCGGTTAGTTGTGAGAGTACGATAGAATTTAGTTTCAGCATGTCGTTACGTACGTGCTTAACTGCGTCAAGTTGAGATGAGCATTCCTCATCAGACTGTTCAAAACCCGGAAGATATCCTTCGTTCAATCTCCAGCGTTTAGCTTTCAGATGGCCAAACGAACCTGCGCCATGAACGATAATGACCTGGATTCCTTCCTCTGTAATCGATTTGACAACTGAACACAGGTTTCTGATGATTTGAGTATGAGCTACGGACTGTTCGTCTTTCTTGGTGATGAGAGCACCACCGAATTTGACAACAATCCGCCTCCCCATGAATCTTGCAGGCATCAATACCACATGAGGATGCCTACAAAAACACAGGATTCAATAGGCTGCTCTCGTTGAGATGGGCATGACCGATGATGAGCCTAAACTTGATGCCTTCCTTCGACATCTCCAAGCAGAAGTGGATTCGGCATCTGAAATCGTCGATAAGAACGAACGTAATGAACGACTTTTCCAACTTGAAGTCGCTATTCAGGAAGCAATTATCTTCGCCAATAGATATCGAGAATTACAAAGTCAAGGCGTCAATCCAATGATGCTTGTCGATCCAAAGGTTCAGGAAGACCATCCAGCTCCACCAGCAACGAAGAGTCAATCAATTCTGCTTGGTGTACACGTTTGTGAGAGTTGTGGAAAACTACTCGAAAGTGATCTTGACTTTTGCCCATCATGTGGCGCAAAGAAGTAATCACTCTTCTTCTTCTTGTTCCCATCGAGAAACTGTTTCAACGATCATTGGATCGTCTTCACCGACTTTGTACAAGTATTCGGGTGGTACTTCATCGGTTAGATAAACAGTCGTTCCAGCACGGTAAATGGTGTGACCATCAGCAACGGCACGTACGGTATCAACTTCAATGATTGTAGGACGACTGATTCGAACGTGTCCAGCTTCCATTGCGTTGATAATTGTCTTGGACAAATGGATGTGGTTTCTGTTACCGGATGTGATACCCAATTGGACAATCGCTTCTGCTTCAGTTGGTTCACAAGGCCAGTAAAGAGCTTCAGGAATATCATCGGTTGGAAGATCAAGTTCAATTTCAATTGAATGACCGTACGTTGCACGAATCATCTCTCCTTCAACTTGGTATCGCCCTTTTTCATCAGCGTTAGCGATGGCTTCGAAGTGCCATCCACGAAGCCAATGGTAATGGCGTCGTTGTCCTGAAATCGAGTCAGCAAGTTCACGAGTACTTACCCATCCATTGATGTCCATTTCAACATTGAACTTCTCTGGAGCGTGTCTCAAAACGAGAGCGAGCATACGACCGAGGCTCCCCGCTTCTCGGTCACTCATGATGAATTTTCCTTCGTCATTACAGACGGAACAGTTCGTACCACTAAAGTGGCCGTGTTTCTTACATTGGCGCAGCATAGTTACGGCCTATCGCCTTTCATTCATGAACCCTGCGGGTGAATGAACCGACTCAATCAAATGCTTGTTTGAACTCGCAAGGTCATGGTCGATGTAGCAATGGTCGGTGCAGGCCAAACGAAATTTGGCAACCATCCACTCGGCTTGAAAGGCATGTGGTCCGAAGCCGTCGAGAAGGCTTTTTCCAGTGTTGACAACGACTGTTCACCCAGTATGGTCGAAGAGGCATTCATTGGCTCAATCGCTTTTGGTGGCTCGCAACTTGGCAATACCGCTGCTCTTTTGACTGAGCATTCAGGAATGGATGGAGTCAGTGTTCGAAGAGTCGAAAACGCATGCGCATCATCAGGTTTTGCTCTGCGGGACGCATGGATGACAATCAAGAGTGGTCAAGCGGATATTGTTGTTGCAGGTGGTATCGAAAAGATGAACGATTTATCTGCCGAAAGAAAGCGATACTGGCTAGGGGTTTCAGGCGATACAGAATGGGAACGTCTAGCAGGTCTGACGTTCCCCGGAACATATGCGCTAACAGCTCGACGCTATTTTCACGAATTTGAATCAACCCATGATGACCTGGTGCATGTATCAGTGAAGAATCACATGCATGGATTTGATAACGAAGTTGCTCATTTACGAAAAGATGTGTCCTTTGAGAAAGCAAGTTCTGGAGCGATGGTTGCTGATCCGTTGACCCTCTACGATTGTTGCCCTACATCCGATGGAGCATCAGCAGTCATTTTGGTTGCTGACCATCTTGCTCACCAGTTCACCGACACCCCCATTTGGGTCAAAGGATCAGGTGCAGGTTCTGACAAATTAGCTCTCCACGACCGTCCAAGTTTGACACAACTTCGAGCAACTCAGTTGGCATCTCAGAAAGCCTATTCAATTGCAAACCTCCAACCAAATCAAATCGATTTGGCTGAAGTTCATGATTGCTTTACAATCGCAGAAGTTCTAGCGACTGAAGATCTTGGATTCGCTGGACGCGGTGAAGGTGGACGCTTTGCTCGTGATGGTCTAGGTCGACGCAATGAAGGAGATGTTACCATTAATGCAAGTGGAGGTCTCAAATCAAAAGGACATCCACTGGGAGCAACTGGAACTGGCCAAGCAGTGGAAGTCTTCAAGCAACTACGACACCAAGTAGAATCACCACGACAAGTCCGGGATGCAGAAGTTGGTTTAACTCACAACGTCGGAGGCTCAGGAGCGACCTGCGCAGTCCATATCTTTGGGAGGGAGAGATGATGCCGATTTCAAAATCATCCTCCGAACACGCTGTGTTTGCTTCGAGTACATATGGCGAACAATGGGCAGGCCCTGATGGAGATCGCCTCACGATCGCTTTGCAATTACTTCAATCACAAACCCCCTCAACAATTCAAATCGATTCCTTTGTCAACTCCCTCGAATATACCCCGAGCACACCAGTCGCTTCAATCATAGAATCGACAACTGATTGGACGGTATCACCAGATGGAGAATTTCATTTGCTTGCATCGAATTCATCGTTTATTGTGGCTATTTCTAAACTTGAAACCATCAGCCAATGGCCTGACTTATCGTCAACAAAACCAGTTGATGAACAACAGAAAATTGCTCTGGAAGATGCTTGGAAGAATGAAATTGTGGGTGTAAGTCAAGGTGCTTATGTATCCCAATCCCAACACATACTAGCTATGCCTTCACGACTTGGGTTACACGCTCAGGAAGATGCTTCCAAAATTGTGTGGCCACCTCGACAACTCAACGAACAAGGTCAGCGAATAGCGCCTGCATCCAACAGACTCGATAATGCTGCGACAATACTCACTTGGACACGCCTAAGCGCAGTTGGTGCCCCGTCAGAATTCTCACTTAGAGCTCCGTTACTTGGTGGAGTCTCTACTGTTCTTGTTGAATTCTCATCGGGTCCAAAAGGAGTATTCATGCTCGCTGATGATGAAGAAGGTCAGGCATCTATCGGCCAAACGGTCTCCTTTGAGGTACGACGCTTGTACGGTCAAGACAATCTCATCCATTATGGACTCAAGGCACTTCTGAATTAATTTCTGACACCTCGATAGAAGGCTTCATAGAAAGATTCGCCTGTGGCGAAGCATGGCTGGCTTTGGTGGCATACGCAAAGGTCGAAATGAAGCGATAGAGAACATCTCTGTACAAGACGAAGGCGATTGTGCACGTTGTGGTGGAGAAAGTCAGCCATCAACAATGGATGGCTACCTCACTTGCAGCCGTTGTTCTTACGAATGGAAAGATCCAAACCATGTTTCAAAGAAGGTACGTGGACCACCACCGAATCATCGCAGAGATGAGGAATTGATTCAAGAATTCAAAAACGAAATGGAACGAGGAGATCTCAAAGGAGTACTCGGAGTCGATTCCAACCTATCGGATGCGCAAGAACAGTCACTCCAACGATTAGAGGATAAGTGGATGAGTGGAATGCAAGGCCACTACAACGCTGCATCTGAAGATAGAAAACCGCTCATGATCAGTTTTGATGATGATGACAACATTGTCTCAACAGAAGTTGCCGCATTAACCATTGTATCAAATGGATTTGATGGTGGGGAAGAAATTCGATTAGAATATCCTGGCAAAGGAACTGAATTTTATGCATTCAATGAGAAGAGCCCAACTGGATGGAAACGTGGAAGTTCAACCGAATCAACAGCCCGTTCAATCTGTAACGTAATCAACCATTCATCTCGACTTGTTTATGCGAATTTGAATGGAAACAGGATTTCTTTTGAGCTACGAAGTGAAGATCTAAAACCCGAATCATTAGTCTTGTTTGTTGATGATCCAGGTGGCCAAGATATTGTTGCAGAGAAAGGTGGGGTACTTTTGGATTTCAGAGATGTTACAGTATGGGATGATTATCGTAACGTCGTTGCTCTTGTCCTAGAAGATGGAATCATTTCTCCAAGCGAAGATCAGATGCTTTGGGTTATGCGCCAACAACTCGGAATTCAAGAAGAACAGCATGTCGCCCTCGTTTTGGAAATGTTTGGAGAAAACGCATTGAAAGAATGTCCGAATTGCAATAACATGGGCCAACTCTATCCTGAGTATTCAGCATGGTACTGCCAAGACTGTGAAAGTTGGCTGTAACACTGCTTCTATAGAAAAGTTCAATCATGGATTTTGACTCCATTTCAGGGGAGTTGAGAGAGGGATGCTTCATAAAGTGGGTGGATGTCCGTAAAATAGGCGAACACTATGGCAGAAGACGTATTGTATATTGGAATTGACTTGGGAACTTTCCGCTCCGTAATGGTTTCATCAGGAAATCACGAAGAGGAAGAACTCACTGTAATTGGAACCCCTAAGGATCCAATTGCTCGAAACTTTTTGAAGAGAGATGTACTCTTTGGAGAAGAAGCACTGAAAAACAGATTGGCACTCAATCTTTTCAGACCTCTCGAACTTGGTGTTATCAAAGACACAAAAGAAGATAGAGAATTCATTGCTCATTTCATCACCCATCTGATTGGACTCTCTGACCCAGAAGACCACGCCCGTGTTGTCGCCGTCATTGGAGCACCAGCTGAAGCAAGCCACGTCGATAAGACTGCAATCTTTGATGCTGCTGCAGGATCTGTCAACGCTGCAATGATTATTTCAGAACCATTCGCTGTTGCATATGCACTCGACATGATTGAACACACCCTTGTTATCGATATCGGGGCAGGTACAACTGACCTTTGCCGTGTCTACGGAACAATCCCTGGACCTGGCGACCAAATGCACACAGGATACGCTGGAGACTACGTAGATGCTCAAATCATCAAAGAAGTTCAATCCAAGTACAACGGTGCTCAAATCACCAAGGATATGGCTCGCCGATGGAAGGAACAATACTCCTTTGTTTCCACATCCACTCCTGACGACCCAATCATGGTAGATTTCTCAATCGAAGGTAAGGCAATGAATCTGGATATCACTGATTGTATGCAACGTGCTTGTGAATCAATCGTCGAACCAATTGTTGAGAACGTCAAGAAACTTATCGCTGACTCAAACCCAGAATACCACAACGAGTTCCGTCGAAATATGGTACTCGCAGGTGGCGGATCAGGAATCCGTGGACTTGGTGCACTCATCGAACGTCGACTCTCCGATATGGGCGATGTTAACGTTCATGTTGTCGATGACCCAGTTCGCCTCGGTGCCATGGGTGGCCTCAGACTCGCTATGGAAGTTCCAGAAGAGATGTGGAAGAACCTCACACTAGCTTCGACATGATCGTGGTTTAGATGAAGAAAGGCCTTGTTATTGCTGGCAGTATCATAGCCGGCGTATGCATGATTATCGCGGCAATTACGTTCTATTCTGCAATGGATTTCAAGCCAAATTCGCAAAACATTATGCACGATACATCTGAAAATGGAAATTCTTTCACCTTTAATCAAGATGATTCCTTCGTCATTTATGTTTATGCGATTGGAAGTGTGGATTGCAGTCAATTTGAGATATCAATCACTGATGAAATCTATGAGTATTTTGATCGAAACTGTGGCGATGGTGACCTCTACACGACAAATGACTACACATTCCTTGGTGATTTAACAGTCGATGAGGCAGGTACATACGAAATCTCGGCAGAAGGAGATGTAATTATCGTTAATGCAAATGACGTGGGAACTGATGGTTTCATTTCAATTGCAAGTTGTGGATGCTGTTTGGTTGGTTTGATTCTACTTATTGTTGGCCTAACTACTGGAAAATCCAAACCACAAGTCATGATGATTCAACCTGATGGAACAATTTTGCAAGTACAAGGACAATTTGTTCAACAACAACCAATGAGTGGACAAGTCAATAATCAAACCCAACAAATGGTTGCACAACCTCAGCAAATGGTTACGCAAACTCAACAATATATCCCTCAGCCTCAAGAAACAGCTTTGGAAGAATATAGTTTTGAGCAAAAAAATGAGTGGGAGTAGAACCCCATGTGGACTAAAGAGACCAAAGTGGTCATCTTAACAGGTGCTGGAATTAGTGCTGAATCTGGCATTCGTACATTCCGGGCCTCGGATGGGTTGTGGGAAGAACACAGAATAGAAGATGTTGCAACGCCTGAAGGCTGGGATCGAAATCCACAACTCGTTTGGAATTTTTATCAGGAAAGAAGGCGTCAGTTGTTCGAAGTTGAACCAAATCCAGGTCATATTGCACTTACTAAACTGGAGGAATATCTCAATGACATGCTCCTTGTAACTCAAAATGTGGATAATCTGCATACTCGTGCAGGTTCCAAGAATCCAATCCATATGCATGGTGAACTTGAAAAGTTGCGTTGTGAAGAATGTGATAATGTTGATACAATGATTGAACCACATGACTTGAGTTCGTCGTTCGTCTCATGCCCCGTATGCACAAATAGCGTGATGCGCCCTCACATTGTCTGGTTTCATGAAATGCCGATGCAAATGAGTGAAATTCAAAAATCCTTACTTCAATGTGATGTTTTCATAGCCATAGGAACAAGTGGTCACGTTTACCCTGCAGCAGGCTTTCTGGAATCAGCAAAACAGCAGGGAGCACATTGCATAGGAATTAATTTGGATCCACCATTAAATTACTACCTCTTCGATGAATTTCATCAAGGAAAAGCTGGTGAAATACTTCCCGAACTTGTCAGTAAATGGATAAAGGAAGTTGAATGATGAAGGAATTATTCCTCTTCCCAACCATGCCTAGATGCCAAATCTCTACTCACAAGTGGGTTGTTACAATGCGGGCAAGTGTCTGCGGGTGAAAGAAGGTCCGGACGAATCGCTAGAACGGCCATACAGTTTGGACACGCTGCAAGCATTTCTCCATCCATTAGATTCGCATCTGGTGTTGAAACCAATGTATGATATCCCTGTTTGTACAGTTGGGAAAAGTGGTAACGCATTCTATTGAATGAACTATAAGAAGCATATCCCATAATCAACAAGAATAAAATTGATCCAACGGAACCAAGGATAACATAGTAGAGATTTAGTAAGAACAATAACAAAAACAACAATGATGCTAATGCCAGAATAAGCGCTCCGGGCCAATATGCCCATGCTTTACGAGAACGGTATGAAAACCAAGTTATTGTCGTTGCAAAAAGAGGTATCGCCCAAATGAGATTTGATAAGGCTCCCAAAAATTGTTCAGAAACAAGAGCCATATCATAAGCAATTAAAACAACAATAAGGCTATCGATTGCTAAGACAAGTGAAGTGCTTCGATGCGTTTGGTCAAACAATGTCGAAAGGGTCATTGAGGCTTGTTGACCACCTGAACCTGCAAGAACAATGTCCTCACTACGGTCACCTGCCATAGAGAATCCTGCAAGTCACCAATCAAGAATGCTTGTGTCGAACGAAGAAGTCATGATAGACGAGCATCTCGCAGGTACATGACCGTGGCAGATACCGGTGTTGAAATGAAAGGTTCTAGCCTTTCAGGACATCGAATCATCGTTGGCGTTACTGGAGGTATTGCTGCTGTTGATACTGTTCGCCTCCTTCGTGAATTACGTCGCCACGGAGCAGACCTTCTGGTGATCATGACCGAATCTGCTCAACACGTAATTACCCCATTAGCCGTTGAATGGGCAAGCCAGTGCGAGGTGATTACCGATTGGGATGGTGACATGAAACAACTCGACAATGCTGATGCTATTCTGGTTGCTCCAGCAACACGAAACACAATTGCTGCTCATCTCCATGGAATGCAACAAGGGCCGCTCCTCATGGCATTGAGTGCTGCACGTTCACGTAACACTCATGTTATGATGGTACCAAGTATGCACGGCGATCTAGCCTCAGATCCAGTCACAGATGACATAGTGGAACGCCTTCGTGAAGAGGGGATAGATGTCATGTGGGGGGATTTGGAAGAAGGAAAAAGAAAAACTCCAGACCATGAACATATTGTTGCTCGGTTTGCTCATGGTATTAATTCACACAAAAAGAATAGAAAAAGCGTCGTAGTTACCTTAGGAGGTACATACTCACCTATTGATGATGTACGTGGTATTCAAAATACCAGTTCTGGGAAGACAGGGTACCAAATTGCAGACGATATGTATCGCCATGGACATGACATCACATGTGTTGTTGGTAAAACATCTGTCCAGATGCCTGAATGGTTGCCGCTCTGCATCTCAGCACCTCAACCTCAAACCATGCTCAAGGAATTAATGGCCATTGCAAATGATGACATCGATGCTTGGGTCCATACAGCTGCGGTACTGGACTACGTTGTTCAAAGTCCAGCAAAGGGTAAACTTGCAAGTCAACAGGGACCTCTTGACATTACACTTGTCGAAGGTGACAAGCATATTTTTGAATTGAAGTCGAAGACAAAAGGATCGACTCGAATAGGATTCAAGTTGGAATCTGGAATTAAGCAACGAGATCTTATTCATCGAGCAGTTGCTCAAATTGAGCATTCAGGAATGACTGCTGTTGTTGCCAATCGATTGGAAGATCTTGATGATTCTTCAAAACCAAGAGGATATCTCGTTGATAAGCAGGGAAGTCATTTTGTGCTTGAAAGTGAATTTGACCTCTGTAATGCTCTTCGAACAATCATTGAACGAGGAGATTAAGGTGCGCTACTTTGCACTTGTAGGCCATCGAGCAATGAGCAAAGGAAAACTTCCATTAAACGATTTAGCCGGTGGCGCTGGACGTATGGATGTCCTCATTCGAGGATTGATGGCTGCATTGTTGAAATCACATGGAATTCGAGAGGATGTTGAGGTTATACTTCATCTCCAAGGCGGACCGGGGCCTCACCGTCGTCTGAAATTTGTTGGTTCTCAGTTGAGAGGATTTCATGCTGAAGAGCGAAGTGTAGCTGGATTGATTGCAAAATCCATCAAAGAACCTATGCCTGCTATTGGGCAATGGGTCGAAAGAAGCCCTGGTGTCTACGATGGAGGGGGAACTCTCGAACGAACCCTGAAAGATTGGAAAGATACAACATTGATTCGTCTCGATGCTGATTCAGAACGATTGTGGAATGAAAAGGCAAGTTTGCCATGGACTTCAAAATCAAACTCTACGGATATTGCATTCATCCTTTCAGACGATTTACCGTTGGAAATAGAGGAAGGCGTTCCTCGTTCATTGGGAGCAACATGGCTCCAAGGCCATCTCGCAATCGGCTTATGCCACTTCTTACTGGATGAGAATGTCGACCTCAATCTCTGAGCCAAAGAGGGAAGCCATCAGCACCTTGATCAAGGGCGTGAGAAAGAAGTTCATCATCCAAAGCAAGTGGATGTGTCTGAGGCCAATTAGCAAGTGAGGATATGCTTGCATAGTCATTAGCAATAGAATCGCAATCACCTTTTGGAACTGATTCTGTATCAATATATGCAGCACCGATTGTAAATCGAGCCTCAACTGTACCGTCATGATCGTCATCACCAAATTGTACAGCATCCCTATACCATCGCATGCCTAACCGAGTCGTTTGGAATTTACCATTCCATCTAGGTGGGACATTGATATTCAACATCAATTCACCGTGTTGAAAGGCATGAAGAAGCATTTTCATTGCATCCTTACTGTTCCTTAATTCTGCTTGACTAGGCCACTTTGAAACATGGAATGCATCAGCATCGATGTGAGGTCTGCAGAGGTTCTGTGGAACGGATGGTAGGAGTTCTAGGGCACGTTCCACCAATTGAACCGATCCTTCTATGCCTTGTTCCATCCCTTCAAGTTCAAAGGATGTAAAGGAACATGCAATCGCCGGCATACCATACAATCCTGCTTCTCTTGCTGCACCCATTGTACCGCTGTGATAAGAGTCCTGAGAGAGATTCGGCCCTAAGTTCACACCTGAGACAACTAATGATGGAACAATACCGGGTAGGACCTTCTCTAATCCCCCATCGAGAGCAACAATCATGGTGTCACAAGGTGTGCCATCCAAGGAAAAAAGGTGACATCCAACTGTATCATCTAAGTTCCAAGTGGAAATGAGATCATCTCTGTTGTGCAAGTCCATAGGCTTTCCAAGATTTATTTGCATACTGCAGGCAGACTTGTTGTTTGATGGAGCAAAAGCAATGAGTGCAATCCCTCTCTGATTCAAAGACTTCACAAGCATCTCAAATCCAGGTGCTTCGATTCCATCATCGTTTGTTAACAAGACCCATTTCTTCGACATCATACATCCTCTCCTTGTACACCTTCTCTATCAAAGACTGTTTGCTTTGAAAGGTGCTCTCCATAGATAATTGATACGATACCAAGCATGAGAATAGGTCCACCAACCCATGTCCACAATCCAGGTACTCCAGTTTTGAAAAACAACCAACCAATGATAGATCCGATAACTGGCTCAAGGGTCACAGTAATTGAGATAAGTAGGGGTGACACATATTTCAAACAGTAATTTAATCCAGTATGTCCAAGAATGCCAGCGATAAAAGCAAGGAGAAGAAACCACCAAAGCGTTGAATGCTTGAAATATCCAAACGCTCCGAGTGAACTAAAGTCAGATTCCAGCATCCATGAAGCAGGAATGAGCAATAGGCCACCAATCAGGGTCACAGGAAATGCGTAAACAAACAGAGGCATCCATTCTCTCAAGATACGCCCACAGACAATGTAACCTACAACGAATACCGCCCCTAAGAAGGCTAATTGGTCACCAAAGAAAGATACTGAGTGATCTCCTTGGACATCACCAGCATCAAGTAAAGAAATCCCCGCACCTGTGAAAGCTGCTATACCTCCCATGAGTTCCATTCGACTGGGTCTACGGACAAAGAAGAACATACCAACCAGAATAACAAGTGGATGCGCAGTAACAAAAAGAAGGGAGTGTGTAAGTGATGTTTGATCTAGAGAGGTCACCCAAAATCCAAAATGTAGAGCAAGGAAGAAGCCGCTGCCAATGAGTATATTCAAATTCTTAGGCTCAAGAACCTTTTTTTTGATGACTGTTTCAGTTGAATACCATTGCCATAATGCAAGTGGAGCGAGCAATAATGCTGTTAATTGTAATCTCCAAGAAGCTCGTAAAAGGGGTGGAATATCATCGACATGAGTGAAAATAGCTCCTGCACTCGAAACACCAAATATTGCGATTCCTAATACAGCCCATACAAACGTTGGGACGCTGGACCCGCTCATGCAGTTCACGACTCGTTGACTAACTCAGCATCCATTACTGGGCTTCCACCGATAACGCCTGCTCGCTTGAACAGAGCGTAAATTCCGTAGCCGATACCAACATTCAATCCGATGAAACCAGCCATACGTCCGATGTACCATCCAGAACTGTTTGGATCTGCCACAAGCGTGTCAATGAATGAAAGAATACTTGATTCTGTTCCGAAGAACGCTTCTCCAGTTAACAAACCAGCAGCGACCATGAATGTACTCAGGAGAATGAGTGCACGTTTCTTTTCAGCAGCTGTCGCTCCTTCTTCTTCTTTGATAGCCTCAATCTTTGGCTTGAGTTTTCTCTCTTCCCACTTGTCACGACTGTATCCACCGATTAGCATTGGAAGCGTGTGAGGGACATCGAGGTACATACCGAGACCGAATGAAGTTCCCATTCCAGTAACCCATTCAACAAACATGCCGAGTAGGAATCCGATTCCCAAGAGAGTGAGGTCACCTTGACCTTCTGCAAAGATGACTGAGAATGTTGCGAATGCGTTTGCTTGTGGTGCGATTAAATCGATTCGACCTTCTGCAAGTTGAATCGATAGGAAGATAGCTACTGCTGCTCCAATGATTGCTCCCGGAACTACACCCATGATGTTTCCTTTGGAGATGTGATAAGGCCTGTTTCCAATATACAGGCTGTTCTTGTAATCTCCGATAACAGTCCCTGACATAGAAATCGCTGATCCAAATACGGTTGTTCCAACCAGACCGAGGAGAACGGCGTCTTGCTTTGATAGGCCAAGTGCACTGTCGAGGTTCAAGAACAATCCAAGTAGCATTAACAACACAATGAATGAGGTGCCAGATACCGGTTCAATACCCGTTTCTCCCATAACACGTACTGCGATAGCACCTAGTAGGAACGTTGTGAGAATCAAGACTGTAGCGAAGATAAAGGCTGCACCAATTGGGAAACCACCAATCCAGAAGATAAGAATCATGGAAAGGAACGTTAATCCCATAAAGATAGGAATGTGCATGAGTGGCCATTCGTACCAACCCTTGCCTTCCATGTATTCTTGCGACCCCTCACCTTTGAAAGCGGATCCAATGTCCTTGAAGATGTTTGCAAACGTCTTCCACATCTTAGCTAGACCAAACATACCACCTCCGACGATTGAACCGATTGCAATGGTTCGAACCGTCTTAGAGAAGGCAATCATCTGAAGGGCTTGTCCTCCATCTGCTGCATAATCTTGGATTGGAACATTTGCTTGCAGTGAGGCATCATATACAGGGAAGTTACTGTAAACTGCGAGTGGCACTAGGAAGAACCAACCTACAAGGGTTCCAAGATTGACCAAGAACGCTACACGAGTCTTCATGAACCAACCAATTGCAAACATCGAGGGAGTCAAAGCAACACCAACATAGGTGTAAGCGAAGGGGTTCCATGCACTATCCTCAGACCATTGTGTGTATTTCTTGGATGAACCATCTTCATAGATACCCGATGGCTGGTGAATCTTTCCTGCACTGTAAAATGAAGCAAGTCCAACATCACCGATGTGGAGGGTTTCTGCTAGATAGTCCATAACAGACAATTTCTTGTCAGATAACCAGATGAGGGGATATTCGATAAGGAACATTCCTATCATCGTAAGACCCGTCCACAAACCGATTGTTTTCAATGATTCACGAGCATGCTCAACCGCACCAGTATTCACGTCAGAAGCGATGTCAAGCATCTTGAGAGTTGCTTCGAAACCAGGCAATGGCAGTGGATCTTCAACAAGCCACACACGTCTGAAAATAATGAAGTACATCACGCCAAGGAAACCAGCGAACATAGACGCTACAATCGCAATAAATGCTAACCTAAACGCCTCACCGTCTTCTAACGTAATCAAAGGCCCGTCGGCCAACGAGTACTGGGCTTTCGATGCAAGCAAGAAGATTGCAGGGAATGTAAAGATGAATCCTGTTGATGCGTGTGTTGCACCAGTGGTGGCGGAAGTAGCGATGTTCACTTCAGAAGGAGACCATTTGAGTGCCATTCCAAGGAGATATGCGATATACCATGCTGCAGATATTGCCAATCCAAGTTTGAGTCCAATATATGCCGTTACACCAGAAAATATTGCTCCGATGGCAATACCAAGAAGGACTTTTGGTGATGACCAGTGTGAAACTTCAAACGATTCTTCGAGGTTCTTTTCTTCTAAGTATTGCTCAAGAACGCCCGTGTTGAGATTGTTATACATCTCATCGTCGAGCCATGTAAGAGTTCCATCCTCTATGGCCTTCAATCCCTTTGCAGTAACGGGTTGCCGGTAGGCAGACTTTTGCACTGTTGAACCTTTTTTACGCTCATTTTCAGCAGCCATAGTCTCCCCCTCTAACTCGTTGGTATCGCGGGCACTTGAATACAATTCCCCTTAATTGGTTGAAAAAAAATGTGTAAGAGGGTTTATTCCCTCCAACGGGGATGGTCTCTCATGAGCGGAAATACAGGTACCAATGAACTAGCCCGGCTAGGGGGCAAAGATTTGAATAATGATGGGCGAATAATCAATCTCGTAGTAGTCGGTTCAAGCCGTTATTATGACTATTCAGTGATCGAAGAAATTCTTGATCAATGGATTGAACTTGAAGGATATCCCGACATCATCATCGCAGGTGGTGCGAGTGGCGTGGATTATCTAGCAGAACGATGGGCAGATAACAATAACATTCCCTTCGTAGTCTTTTCAGAAATGTGGGCAAAACCACGCCCTGGACTTGAAGATTCAGGACGAGGTGAAGCACCAACTGACCTGACTGACAAATTGCTTGATGCTGCTACTCACGTACTTGCTTTCGAAAGTAAGACGAGCAAGTGGACAAAAATTGTTGCTGAAATGGCGAATGATATTGGATTGCCCACATATGTTTACCATCTTGAAGAGTGATGATTCCCGTATCATACAAACTTTCGACAGTATATTCTAGGCCACTAATTCCCTGAGGAAGAGTGTAACCGTCTTGGATCATTCGATTGTCTCAGCGTCATTCAACAGCCCATAAGCACGAGCATCTTCCTCTTCAGCGACTCGAATTCCTTCTTCAAGGTCGACTCGACTTGTTAGGAACGTACCAGCAAGAATCACGATAGTAATGCTCAGAATTGCAACACGACTATCGAAAGTTGTACTTGCAACTGCATAGAGTGCAGTACCAATCATTGCAGCTGATTTTCCAAGGAATCCAAAGAATCCAAAGAATTCAGATGCTCGAGACTTAGGTGTAAGTTGAGAGAACATCGACCGTGCTTGAGCACCTGCTGAACCCATAGCGCATCCTACAAACAGACCGAGAATGACCCATTGCATAGAAACACCAAGACCTAGAGGCTCCCAAACATAATCTCGCATCAATTTAGCCCATCCATCAATCAAACCACCTTGTTCGACCTGTGTCGGGTGCGTATCTCCTACTTCGTAAGCACCAGCAATCGATTCGTTACCACCGATGATGATGATTGAGAAACGATGATCGTTCGTATTATTAAATTCTGCAACCAAAGCAGTAGCATCGCCTTCACTGATGGATTTTATTTCGTCCTCATCTTCGGTCGCTTGTTCTGCTAAGAAGGATGCTCCAAAGATACCTACTCCAACCAACAAGAACGCTGCAAAAATACCCATCATGCCCAAATTGGCTCTTTGAATAAACATAATGCCTGTTCCAAATATACCTACAAATGCCAGGATGAAGAGACATACAAGAAGTCCCTTACCCATTGTGCTTGATCCAGATTCCTCCACGCTGTAATCAGTCTCTGGGAAGTGTTCTTGGAATCCATCTCTAAATTCTGCATCTCCAGCAGAATCTTCTGCAATCCAGCCTTCATATCCACGATCATACAGAGTTGTGAGTTCATAGACTCCGTCATCTGTTGCGTTGTCTCCATCTGGGTTGTCATTCCACTCAAATTGGAAATCATAGCGTGCTGCATCTTCTTCACCTTCGAGTTCGAGTGGTGCAAAACCAGCGGCAGTTACTGAAACAGCAGAGTAAATGATAAGGGCAAGCATCAAAGCAAACTTTGTACCCTTCTTTTCTGCAAGTTTACCGAAAACAAAAGTCATAGGAACTGCTACGACGTTAACTGTAAGAAGCAAAATAACGTTCATGCTTGGGTCCAAACGAAGAATCGATTCACCAAATGCACTTGCCATACTTGCGATTGTGTTTACACCGTCATAGAACAGAAGGTAAGCGATAAGGAAAAAGGCCAAGACCTTGAATTTACGAATTTCCTTTGCCGTGGTGTATACTTGACCATATGCAAGTTTTGTAGCCCCAAGTACACGCTGGAAATTATTCTTACCAAAACTGTTCCATTCGACATGTTCTGCAATTTCCGGTTCAGGAGTCCACTGGAAGATAAGCGCTCCAAAGCCCCACCACCATAACGAAGAAGTCACAAAGATGACTGCGAGTTTGAAATCCGTGTCCCAGTTAAGACCAAGAAGAACGACGAGATGGAAGATGAGAAGGATTGAACCTCCCATAAAACCGTACATGTAACCCCAAGTTGAAACTTTGTCTTGATCTTCTCTCTTTCCAAGATAAGGCATGAAGGAATAATAGATGACGTTACCACCAGTAAATCCAATTGTACCAATGGTGAACATAACTGCAAGCACGATATATCCATCCGAACCAAAGTATGGGGCTGCACCCATAAGGGCAGTAAATGCAATACCAGCAACGGTATACCATTTCAGCAGTTTCTTCTTAATCGGCATTTTATCTGCAATGACGCCCAATGCAGGGGCGGTTGCGACAACAAAGACCATCGAGAATGTGAGAATTGTGGCATAGAATGTGTCTCCAGATTGAGTACCTGTAGCTTGATTGTACAAACTTGCCATTAGTGCTGGAGCAATGACAGTCATAACAGTTAGCGCATATGCTTGGTTTGCCCAATCAAAGAAATACCAACCTTTCAATGCCTTTTCTTCATCAATGGGGAGTGACTTATTTGCGTCCATTGATGAATTGATTTGTACAGATTCTAAAACTTCGCTCATGGTATCCCTGACTACACCACGATTGACATGGTTTATGAAAAGCGACCCTACAAATTGGTATAATCTCCTTTATTCCAGAGATTTACAAAATTTCAAACCAAAGATAACTACTGGCCTAAACATGAGCAAACAATTTCAGCGAGTTCTTGTCACAGGTTGCACTGGATTTCTTGGCCGCCAAGTAACCAATGAATTCCTTTCAAGAGGCTACTTTGTTCGTGGTACAACTCGCTCACAAGCAGAAACACACGACGCCATCAAGAATGATTTCGGAGCTGGAGATCGATTCGAAGTATGCACTGCTGACCTCCTTTCAGATGAGGGATGGCAGAATGTGATGGAGGGAATTGATGCAGTTATTCATACAGCATCGCCATTTTCTGCTCAAGAGCCAAAAGATGAACAGGTCCTAATTCGACCTGCTCGAGAAGGGACAGTTCGAGTACTAACACATGGATACAATGCAGGCATACGTAAATTTGTGATCACATCTTCAACCGCAGCCATTTCAGGAGCGACACCCACAAAGAAAAATCAAACCTATACGCACATGGATTGGACTGACCTTGAGCAAGATGTATCAGCATATACCAAAAGTAAAACACTTGCAGAAAAGGACGCATGGAAATTTATAGAAGAGCATCCTGAGGCTCAATTAACAACTGTGAACCCGAATGTCATTTTTGGACCGTTACATAGCGGATCCTCAGGAACTTCTTTGCGAATCATTGAATCCATCATTAATAGTTCATACCCTGGATTTCCCAAAATTAGTTTTGCACCAGTTGATGTCAGAGACGTAGCTTGGATGCATGCAGAAGCGTTAGAGAACGAACATCTTGTTGGTGAACGATTGATGATGTCTTCAACACCAATCACAATGCCACAAATCGCCCGTATACTCAAATCAAAAGGATGGAAGGTTACAACCCGAACATTACCAAACTTCGTGGTTCGATTCATGGCTCTGTTTATCAAAGAAGCCCGTCTCATAACAAGCGGCTTGGGTACGACAAGTTACTACGATTGTTCAAACACAATAGGTAAAACTGGATGGAAATCAAAATCTCACGAAGAGATGATTTTATCCGCAGCGGAATCGTTGCGAGATCAATGATCTCGAATGATGATGTAGCGACCAAGGGCTTCTTGCCACATAATCTCTCTACCAGCTTCGATGTTCATTCCTTCACCAGGAAGTGGAAGAATCATCATTGAGTGGTCACGCATATTCATTGCATGAACTTCTCCATTGTCGATGTGAGTTACCATAGCGGTTCCCTTTTCGATCATTGGAACGTTGATGGAATCAGTTACAGTTCCAACGTGTGAAATTTTCTTACCTGTGAAAATGCTTTCTAGAGAGAGACGTGCTTTTGCTGAACCGTGCTTTCCTGGCTTGGATTTTGAGATGCTCAAAATCTTGTACGCTTCTTCATCGACGACACAAAAACGTCCGACTTTTAGGGTTCGAATTTCTACTCTGTCAGTTCCTGGCATGAATAAACCGCATAGGTGATGGCTTAAGACAGTTGGGTTTTTCAATCTTGAATATCAGAGTTCTCTGACGTCAAATCGCTGACCAGATTGCTCAATGGAATGCGTTGTAATCAAAGGAAGCAATTTCTTTGCAACATCTTTGGCATCACTTAAGTCTCCATTTTCATAGTAGCCAACAAACGAAGACAGAGATGGGAAGTCATCAGAATCCGCTGAACGAATCTCTTTTTGCATATCGGTATTCACAATTCCAGGAGCGATTGAGATGGCTGTAATCCCGTCTCTTTTGCCCTCTTCTGCCAAACATCTTGCCCACATATCCTGACCTGCTTTAGCAACACAATAGGACGACCATGATTCCAATGGACGCAACGAAGCACCACTTGAAATTGTAGTTACTCTGCAGTGATTCGAGGCTTGCATCAATGAATAAACCCCTTGTGTAAGCCGTTGGACACCGATGAGATTGACCTGGATATTTTCAGCCCAAGCGTCACTTGGTGCTTTACTCATTGGCATTATCGGAGCAATCATACCAGCATTGTGAACAATTCCATCAATTTTCTGAAACTCCTTGTTTAACGCCATTATTGCGTTGTCTATTGAATTATTATCAGCCAAGTCACAAATTATTATTGATGATGAAGCCGAGATCGACTGTACCATCTCTCTCGATTTTTCCAGCAGTGGAGTATTCCGTGCAAGTAAAATCACATTAGCACCAGAAGTTGCCAATGCGAGAGATAACTCTAATCCAATACCCCTCGAAGCACCTGTAACAAGGTATGTTTTTTGTTCCATAGATGCTCCTGTGGATGA
>ERZ1046148.9-NODE-9-length-103686-cov-7.781523_pt1 | contig 103686 bp, 93 predicted proteins | sample MGYA00383090_ERZ1046148 | MGnify/ENA primary metagenome ERZ1046148 (study PRJEB29581, sample SAMEA5548360) | metagenome | biome: marine; feature: coastal; material: water | depth 25 m | study: Short-term variability in the microbial, nano- and picoplankton dynamics... | reverse complement strand
TAGGTAGTACCAAAAATAATGCTAAACCCATTGGCAAATACTATTTCCTACCTGATAAGTCTTTTGGTATTCTTCCCTGATTAATTGTCTCTGACCTCAATCTTTTTCCTAGTATTCTCTCAACCATTCGCCCAGTTTCAAGAACCTTATCAATGTCTATATTAGTTTCTATTTCCATCTCATCCATCATTACAAGCATATCCTCAATGGAAACCAGACCAACTCCTTCAGAATTTTTATAATAATATTCTCCAGTTCCAGAAACTGGGATACCACTAATAAAATTAGCAGGTTGTCCACCTATACCTCCAAGAGTCGCCTCATAATTTGTCATACCTGCCTGAAGAGCTGCAAGCACATTGGCCAGACCCCATCCACGCGTAGTATGAAAATGAACTATTTGTTTATTTGGATTATCAACGCCATCCAACAACATGGAAAAATATTTAAATACTCTATCTGGTGAAGCACTTCCATCATGATCAGCGTGTTCAACGTCATTTGCACCTATACTAAACCATCTTTTAGTGAATTCAACTGCTTTGGACATATCTGTTGGGCCTTCTATGGGGCAACCCCAAATGGTACTAACTGTTCCATTTACAGTCATTCCAGCATCATGTGCCTTTGGTATCCACTCTTCGGCCATTGCCCAATATTCATCTAGTGATAATCCGGAGTTTTTTCTCTGATGAGACTCGCTGGTGGAGACCATAAGTAATATTCTGTCGGGTCCCCAACCCTCTTTTTTGGCTTCAATTGCTCGTTGAATTGCTCGCTCACGTATTGTAACAGCAGTTAAGCTAACATCATCCAAGAGATGTGAAACTTTTTTACTGGCTCTGATTTTTTTAAATAAATCATCAGCATCTTTAAATTGAGGCATGCCTTTAGGGTTACCAAAATTTGTAACCTCAAGATGCTTTAACCCTGCAAGAATCATCTCTTCCAGAACCCAAACCTTAGCTTCTGTTGGTACAAATATTTCCTCGTGCTGAAATCCGTCTCTAACTGTAATATCTCCTATTGTTACTTTTTTGGGGTAATTCATATCTTTTATAGAATTAGTATGATTGTGAAATTTTTACTTAAAAGGCATTTACTTAGGTGGTCAAATATAATAAAAAGGACAAATAACTCATCAGCTATTATTAAAATTTAACAACATCAATATTAGACCAGCCATGATTTTTATTAAAGCCTACTCTGTGAAAAAAAATAGCATCAAATGATGTAAAATATTTACCCATGATTAATCTTATTTAACTTTTTTATCTCCTCATTTTTACTTAAACTTGCAATCAACAGTTTACACTTACTTAATTATTTCGTTGATAACCAAAAACGACTACTTTGTTTACATTAAAATCGCGCATAGATACAAATTCCAAAGAGTTTAAAAACAATTCCAAAGAGTTTAAGAATTTACTTGCCGAATACCGTAGTATTCTAAAAGCAAATACGATGGGAGGTTCAGCCCAGTCAGTTTCAACACATAAGGATAGAAATAAATTACTTGCCAGAGAAAGAATCGATCTTTTAATTGATCCAAACACTCCGTTTCTTGAATTATCACCTCTTGCGGCATATGATCAATATGACAATAGTTTCCCATCGGCAGGAATTGTTACTGGTATTGGGGTTATTCATGGTCGGGAAACTGTTATAATAGCTAATGATGCAACTGTAAAAGGTGGTACATATATGCAGTTTACTGTCAAAAAACACCTACGAGCACAGGAGATTGCCATGGAAAACCATCTTACATGTGTTTATATGGTTGACTCTGGAGGTGCTTTTCTTCCTGAGCAGGATACGGTTTTTCCTGACAGAGATCACTTTGGTCGTTTCTTTTATAACCAAGCCAGATTATCGGCAATGGGAATACCGCAAATTGCCATAGTAATGGGATCTTGCACAGCTGGTGGTGCTTATGTGCCGGCAATGAGTGATGAAACAATAATTGTGAAGAATCAGGGAACCATATTTCTTGGAGGACCCCCATTGGTTAAAGCAGCTACAGGTGAAGAAGTAACTGCAGAGGAACTTGGTGGTGCTGAAGTTCACACTTCTGTTTCAGGAGTTGCAGACCACTTTGCTGAAAATGATACTCATGCAATTCAGATTTGCAGAAATATATTAGAAAATCCAGAATGCAGAGAAAAACAAAAGCTAAATACAGTTCCCATTGAGGAGCCACTATACGATCCCAAGGAGCTTTATGGTATTGCTCCTATAGATTTAAGAAAACTCGTTGATCCACGAGAGGTGATTATGAGGATCGTAGATGGAAGTAAATTCCAGGAATTTAAGGCTAAGTATGCAACAACTGTTGTGACTGGATTTGCATACATAATGGGATATCCAGTGGGTATTGTTGCCAATTATGGTGTTTTATTTTCAGAATCGGCACTTAAAGTTACTCATTTCATTGAGTTATGTACCTCAAGAAAGATTCCATTGGTATTTCTTCAAAATATAACTGGCTTCATGGTTGGTAAGGATTTTGAAAGAGGTGGAATAGCAAAAGATGGAGCTAAAATGGTACATGCAGTATCAAATGCAAATGTTCCAAAATTTACGGTGGTTTTTGGCGGTTCATTTGGAGCAGGAAACTATGGGATGGCAGGTCGCGCTTTTAATCCTAGGCTATTAATGATGTGGCCAAATGCAAAAATTTCCGTTATGGGAGGAGAACAAGCAGCAAATGTTCTTGCTACTGTTAAGGAGGATCAACTACGTGCCAAGGGTAAGAAAATGACACAGAGTGAAATTAATGCTTTGAAAAAACCAATTTTAGAAAAATATGAACGAGAAGGATCTGCATATTATAGCACATCTAGACTATGGGATGATGGAATTATAGACCCTGTGGACACCAGGAAAATTCTTGCATTGGGCATATCATCATCTTTGAATCATAAATTTCCAGAGCAAAAGTTTGGCGTATTCAGAATGTAATTATTGAAATTGGAAAGGAAAAATATGTAATGGCTGCAAAAGAAGAAACGCTAATAATCGAATATGGTGCTGTAACAACAGTTAAACTCAATAGACCAAATGTTCATAATGCAATGAACACAAAAATGATGGAAGAGTTAACTGCATTTTTTTTACAAATAAATAATGAAAAAAAAATAAAGCTGGTTATTATTCAGGGCGAGGGTAAATCATTTTGTGCGGGCGCTGATCTAAACTACATGAAAAATATAGCAACCTTTGGGTATGATAAAAATTATGAAGATGCTCTAAAAATTGCAACTCTAATTAAAGCTATATACGAGTGTCATTTACCAACTTTAGCAGTGGTTCACGGAAGTGTTTACGGTGGAGCAAACGGACTAATATCCGCCTGTGATATTGTGCTCGCCGAAGATGAAACAACATTTGCATTCAGTGAGGTAAAACTAGGTATTGCTCCAGCAACAATTGCTCCATTCGTAATAAAGAGAATCGGTGAATTTAATGCCAAACACCTAATGTTATCAGGAAGAAAGTTTGGAAGTATTGAAGCAAAATCAATTGGTTTGGTAACGAGTTGTCATAAAGATACCCATTTAAGTGAAGCTGTTGAAGTTTACAAAAAAGAATTTGAATCCAGCGCTCCAGAGGCAGTTAGAGATACTAAAGAACTTATTGCTAAAGTTACAAATCAAAAACTTGATATCGATGAAGAAATAAAATATACTTCAAAATGCATAGCAAAACTGAGACAAGGCGATGAAGGACAGGAAGGAATGAGTGCATTTTTGGAAAAAAGAAGGCCCAAATGGAATAAAGATTCATAATAATTTAACATAAAATAACCTAAAGTTTAACCTAAGTACTACCATATATTATGAGCATGAAGAGCTTCAACAAAATATTAATCGCAAACAGGGGTGAAATAGCTGTCAGAATTATGAAGACGGTAAAAAAGCTAGGAATTTCTTCCGTTGCAATATATTCTGAGGTAGATGTAGATTCCTATCATGTTAGGTATGCAGATGAAGCATTTTGCATTGGAGACCAGGAACTTAATGAAACATACCTTAATGTAGAGAAAATTATTTCAGTTGCCTTAAAATCTGGATGTGATGCAATACATCCTGGATATGGTTTTCTATCTGAAAGCCCAACCCTAGTAGACGCATGCAATAAAGCTGGCATTACTTTTATTGGACCCACCATAGAAGCCATAACACTAATGGGTAATAAAATTGAAGCAAGGAGTTTTGTTAAAAAGACTGGCGTGCCAATGACCGAAGGTATTACAGGCGACACCGAGTATCTTATAAAAAATGCAAATAAGATTAAGTACCCAATTCTTGTAAAGGCAGCAGCAGGTGGAGGCGGAAAAGGAATGAGAATAGTTACTGATCCAAAAATGTTAAGGGAAATTCTTGAAACAACTTCCAGGGAAGCATTAAACTATTTTGGTGATGGAACCATATACATTGAAAAATATATTGAGGAGCCAAGGCACATAGAATTTCAAGTTATAGGTGATAATTATGGTAATGTTATACATATTTTTGAACGTGAATGTACGATACAAAGAAGGTATCAGAAAATAATTGAGGAATCACCTTCTCCAACATTGACAGAAGCAGTAAGAAATAAAATGGGTAAGTCTGCTGTGGATATTGCAAAAAGGGTTGGCTATAACAGCGTTGGAACCATTGAGTTTTTGGTAGATAATGATTTGAATTTTTATTTTCTGGAAATGAATACCAGAATACAGGTGGAGCATCCAGTTACTGAGCTTGTTACTGGCATTGACCTTGTTGAAGAGCAGATTTATGTTGCCGCAGGAAACAAACTAAGACTGAAACAAGAGGAAATTAAACAATTAGGTAGTGCAATTGAGAGTAGAATATATGCAGAAGATCCTGCCAACAACTTTTTACCTAATCCTGGATTAATAAACCTACTGCTTTTTCCCGAAGGAGAGAATATTCGAATTGACTCATCCATTGACAGAGCATCAATAGTTCATAGTTTTTTTGACCCTATGATTAGTAAGGTTATTGTATGGGGAAAGACCAGAGATAAAGCCATAGAACTCAGTATTAAATCCCTCGAAAAATTTATTATTCATGGAATTAAAACAAATATCCCTTTTCTAATAAATGTTCTTGCACACGATACATTTAGAAAAAATAAATTGTCGACAAAGTTTTGCGATGAGCATATTAATGATATTTTGAATCAAGCAATTATTGCCAAGAAAAAGATGGGTTATGAAATACCAATTATATCATTGGCATTATATACACTTAATAATTGTGAAGTGAAAAATAACGATAGTACATGGGATACAATAGGTTACTGGCGTAATACCATGAACGTTAGTTTTGAGTGTGATGAGAATGAGGTATCTCTTGAGATACTCAGCTTACGCCCAACGGAAAAAATTTTTGCTTTTAACAATAAATCATTAAAAATTTATGATCCACATATTTCCAAGAATAAGGTGGAGTTTAAACTAAATAATACACTTTATACAGCATTTATTTCTGCTGATCTGAATGGAGCTTATGATATTTCTATCAATGGATCAATTTTCAAAGTTAAACGGAATGATATTCTTTTTCTTGGCGCAGATTATAATCATAGTAATGACGATGAGGAAGGCAGTTTATTTGCTCCTATGCCGGGTAAAGTTATCAAAGTTAATGTTAAAAAAGGCGACAAAGTATCAAGGGGTAAAGTACTATTGGTTGTAGAGGCCATGAAAATGGAAAATAATATTATTGCATCTCAGAATGCTATTGTTGACAAAGTATCTGTTAATGAGGGTGAAATGGTTGATACTAATGTGCAATTAATAGTATTAGAAGAAATTAAATAGTGCTATTTTTCATTATAATTCTTAGCTAATAATTTCGTAATTTGCAAAGCTTAAACCTAATCATTAACTAATAGATAGGCCATGGATTTTGAACTCACAGAGGAACAAAAATTAATACGAGAAACAGTTCGTGATTTTGCTGAACGTGAAATAAAACCTGTTGCAAAAGAGCTGGATGAGAAAGCTATGTTTTCCTATGATTTGACAAAAAAAATGGGCGAAATTGGTCTTTTTGGTATGAATATACCAGAAAAATATGGTGGTCAGGGTTTGGATACTCTTTCATATATAATATCCGTTGAAGAACTTGCGCGAATTGATGGTTCTCAAGCTGCCACTCTTGCGGCACACAACTCACTTGGAATAGGTCCATTGATTGAATATGGAACAGAAGAGCAGAAATTAAAATATATTCCCCAATTGTGCACTGGTGAGGCACTATGGAGTTTTGGGCTCACAGAAGCAGGAGCAGGATCAGACTCCAGAGGAAGCAAAACCACTGCTGTTTTGGATGGAGATGAGTGGGTTATAAATGGTTCAAAAATATTCATAACTAATGCCTCTGTTGATATTAGTGTTGGATGTACTGTTCAGGTTGTAAGTGGAGAAGAAAATGGGAAGAAAATTTTCACAACTATAATTGTTGAAAAAGATACACCAGGGTTTAGGCGAATTCCTATGCATGGAAAGATGATGTGGAGGGCATCAGATACTGCTGAATTATTTTTTGATGATGTGCGAGTTCCCAAAGAAAACCTACTTGGTAAAGTTGGGGAAGGTTCTCATATTATGCTTCACACACTTGATGGTGGTAGGTTATCCATTGCAGCAATGGGATTAGGTTGCGCACAAGGGGCTTTTGAGCTTGCTTTAAATTATGCAAACGAAAGAAAACAGTTTGGAAAACCAATTAGTAAATTCCAAATAAATGCATTTAAACTTGCAGATATGGCCACAAAAATTGAGTTGGGTAGAAACCTTTTGTACAAGGCATGTTGGCTGAAAGATAATGGTAAACCATATTCAAAGGAAGCTGCTATGTCAAAATTATACTGTTCAGAAATTGCCAAAGAGGTTGCTGATGAGTCAGTACAAATTCACGGTGGTTATGGACTAATGAAGGACTATGATGTGGAAAGATTCTATCGCGACCAAAGATTATTACAAATTGGAGAAGGAACTTCAGAAATACAACGTTTAGTTATATCTAGATTGATCGGATGCTAAATTTATTATTTCTGAGAGTATTTTTAATAATAAACCAATTGGCATTATATGAATAATAGTATCCTGTAACTATTATATTGTAAGGTTATTAACAAACATCAAACTAACTATGCTTTGGAAACCAAGAGCTTCTTATAGTATTAATTCAAACATGCAAAAATTCCTAAATCATATCGCATTAAGATATGATTTACCTGGAAATGATTACCGAACTGTTCATGGATGGAGTATTGAAAATACGAAAGAATTCTGGGCTGAAATTTGGGATTATTGTAATGTTATTTATTCAAAAAATTATGAATCGGTTGTAGACAATCCAAAAAAAATGCCTGGTGCATTGTGGTTTAAAGGATCTAGATTAAACTTTGCTGAAAATCTATTAAAACGAAATGATGATCATATAGCATTGATATTTCGTGGAGAAGACACAGTAAAAAGAGAGATTACTTATAAGCAATTGAATGAAGAAGTAAGAAGGGTTGCGGCAGGATTAAAGAACATGGGTGTCAAAATTGGCGATAGAATAGCGGCATTTATGCCAAATATGCCCGAAACTATTATTGCAATGCTTGCTGCCACATCAATCGGTGCAATTTGGACATCTACTTCACCAGACTTTGGAATAAAAGGTGTTTTGGACAGGTTCTCTCAAATAGAACCAAAATTAATTATTGCTGCAGACGGATATTTCTATAAAGGCAAGGCTTTTGATTCACTGGAAAAACTTAAAGGTATCCTATCCAGCCTTTCCTCGGTTGAAAATGTTATCCTTGTTGACTATACTGGTAATTTAGACACAACCGGTATGAATAATCCCATATTATGGCAAGACTTGGGAGAAGGAAGTAAGGATCCTCTTGTGTTTGAGCAATTACCATTTGATCATCCCCTTTATATCATGTATTCCTCTGGTACTACCGGGCTTCCAAAAAGTATAGTTCACTCTGCAGGAGGGACTCTTGTTCAACATTTAAAAGAACTTGTACTTCATAGCGGCATTACCAGCGATCAAACTGTTTTTTACTTTACAACGTGCGGATGGATGATGTGGAATTGGATTGTTAGTAGTTTGGCAATTGGATCTACCCTTGTGCTATACGATGGAAATCCATTTTATCCAGGCCCAGATGCACTTATAAAAATGGCTAAAGAATTAAAAATTGACTTCTTTGGCACGAGTGCCAAATATATTGCTTCATTGGAAGATGCGGGTGTTAATCCTTCGGAAATAGATAATTTTCCACATCTTAAGGTAATAGCCTCTACAGGTTCGCCATTATCAAATGATAGCTTTGAATATGTATATAAAAAGTGGAAAAGTGATGTTCAGCTTTCATCTATTTCTGGTGGAACAGATATTATTTCGTGTTTTATTCTGGGTAATCCCGTTTTACCTGTTTACATAGGAGAAATTCAGTGTAAGGGTCTAGGAATGGACGTTGATTGTTATGATCATGCCGGTAATAGCGTAATAAATGAACAAGGAGAGCTTGTATGTAAAACCGCCTTCCCGTCCATGCCCGTATATTTTTGGAATGATCCTGACAATAAAAAATATCATAGTGCTTATTTTGAGGAATATCCCGGTATATGGCATCACGGAGACTTTATGGAAATCACCGAACATGGAGGCATAAAAATGCTCGGCAGGTCTGATGCTACATTAAATCCTCAAGGAGTGAGAATTGGAACAGCTGAGATATACCGAGTGGTGGAAAACATATCAGAAATAGATGACTCGGTTGTTGTTGGACACAAAATTGATGATGATGAAGAAGTAGTTTTATTTGTCAAATTAAAAAATGGAAGTAAGCTTGATGAAAAACTTGAAAAAGATATCAGGTTTAAAATTAAAAATAATTGCAGCCCTCGACATGTTCCTTCTATAATCATTAATGTGCCTGATATTCCTTATACAATAAATGGTAAAAAGGTTGAAATTGCTGTAAAAAAGATAATTCATGGTCAGCCCGTTGGAAATAAAGATGCCTTGGCAAACCCAGAATGTTTAGATTATTTTAAAGGCATTCTCAAATAGATACTTTAAATTAAGCGTTAATATCTTTCAATATTTTATTCACCTCTTCTTCGGTGAAATGAAGCTTTTCCTTACATATTTTGATAAGCTCACTAGCTCTTTTTACTTTCTTGGTTAACTCATCAACATCTGTTTCATTGTTTTCAATTCCAGCCACAAGCTCTTCAAGTTCTATAATTGCATCTGTATATTTTATTTTATCCATGTGATTTACTTATTAACTATTGATATGGTTTTTCCTTCGGCAAAAGTAGTTTCTAAAATATCACCATCGTTCAAAAGGCTCGCATCTTTTATAACTTTTCCTTCATTAAGCGTAATTGAATAACCACGTTTTAAAATGTTATCTGGATGTAGTAGCCTAATATTTTCAGATAGTGATATTATCTTATGATTATTCTCAACAAAAAATCTATTTGTTTGGTTTTTGATTAATGAAAATCTGTTATCCAATAAATGATTCTTTTCATTTATACATTTTTGTAGTGAATTTATTAGTTTGTAATTTATATCCTTTAGGTCAAAATTATTTTGATAAACTAACCTTTCGGTTGTTACTTTTAGATTTGTGTATACATGTTTTAATATTTCTCTATTATGACTGAGAATACCAGTGATCTTTTCCAATAATTTAGTCTCCATATCTTTAATTCTAACCGACAGGTTATGAAATCTCTGTATGAGGTAATATCCTACTTCTGTGGGAGTGATCTTATTTACAAACGAAACTTGTTCAGAAACGGTAAAATTTGTTGAGTGCCCAATTCCTGTTATCACAGGTATTGGAAAATCTGCAACCGAAGACGCAAGTTTATAGTTATCAAATATACTTAGTCCTATATCACCTCCACCTCCTCTTATGATAAGAACCGCATCAAAATGATGCACTATCTTGTTGATGGATATCAGTTGAGATGTTATCGAATTAACAGCACCATCTCCTTGAAGTAATGCGGGAAACAACATATGAAAAAATTTGTACCCCCAATCGTTTTTGTCTATTACCTTTATGAAATCCTGATACCCTTTGCTTGTTTCAACAGAAATAATCGCCAATCTTTGAATGAGCAATGCTGGTATTAGCTGCTTATTTTTATTGAATTTACCTTCTTTTTTTAGCCTATCTATTGAGTTCTGCTTTTCCTTTACCAGCTCTCCAAGAGTAAACGATGGTTCTATATCATTTACCTGCAGTGAAAGACCATATATGGGGCTAAATTTTACTATACACCTCAACAAAACTGTCATTCCATCACCTATTTTTTCATTGGTTACCTTGGTGAACTTTGAAGACATCTCGTTAAATGGACCAGCCCATATAATTGCCCTCATTTGAGCAACTACTTTTCCATTTTGTTTCTCCACTAAATCAGGATAACAATGTCCACTTTTAGGATAAAAATTTAGTTTAGCAATCTCGGCTTTAACCCAATAAGAGTTTGTGTAAGTTTTATTTATTATGGATTCAACACTTTGTGTTAATTCAAGTAAGGTGTGGTATTTATGATCAATATTTATTCTCTCTGAGTCCATGCGATATCCAAAACAAGGTTAAAACAAAATTAATAAAATAAGCCTGTTAGTTTCCGTTAAATAAATTCTTTTGGAGGGCCAATTGGGTAACTTTATTTCTTAACAACCCAATAGGTTGGGTTTTGTAATGCACTCCCCTTCCAAACTTCAAAATGTAGCTCTGTATTACCTTTAAGATCAGTATGAATTTGACCTATTAGCTCTTTGGTAATAATGTTGTCGCCTTTTTTAACAAATACTTTATCCAGATTGGAATATACAGTAAAGTATTCACCGTGTTTAATTATTACTGCAAGATTGGTATTTGATATTTTTGTAATACTAACTACTTTGCCATTAAATACTGCTCTGGCTTCACTATTTTTTGATGTTGTTATATCAATACCATTATTTTTTATTTTTACTTTTTTAAGTACAGGATGTTGATGTACTCCATAGGTACCAGAAATAATCCCCCTTTCTGTTGGCCACGGTAATTTTCCCCTATTTGATGCAAATGAGGAAGATAGTTTAATTTCAGAGGGGGTTAAAGCATATGTTTTATTTCCGGATTTATCTTTTTTTGGAGATGTTTCAGCTAAAATAATTTTTTGAATTTGTCTGTCCAATGCAGCTGTTTGTTTTTCCTTTTCTCTTTTGGATTTTTTTAATTGTTTTTCCCTAGATTGTAAATCCTTTTTTAATTTACTTTTTAGTGATTGTTCCTTTTCTAAATCAATTATTTCAGCTTGTTCATTTGACAATAGCTGACCTTTTTTTAATTTTTTTTCTTTTAACTCTTCCAGTAAAATATTTTTCTCATTTTCTGCTTTATTTATTATTTCTGCTTCGGTACGTATGTATGTACTAAGTTGGTCTAAATACCTCATCCTCTGAAATGCCTGATTTAAATCATCTGCTGAAAAAATAAATATCAATTTATTGTAGGAGGTTTTATATTTATAGGCATGCCATGCTATTTCTGTATATTTAATTTTAAGCTCATTCAAATTTTCATTTAGTTTTCTCAATTGAACTTGTGTTCTTTCAATATTATCATTTAGCTGATAGATTTCCGAATCTATTGTAGCAATAAGGTCTGATCTTTTGTTGAGTTTAACATCCAATAACTTTAACTCATTTAATGTTGACTCTTTGGAAGATTTTGTTTCCTTGAGAAGTTTATTGGTATATGCAATCTCACTTTTAAGCTTCTCTCGTTTTTGCTCAAGTTTATCTTGCTCTTTTTGTGCAAATATTATTACTGGTAGAAAAATTAGTAGTAATGATATGTATATCTGCCTTGGCATATTTATTAATCTAAAATAGGTTTTCGTATTTTGAAGATAACCTAAATGGGAAACGTAAAGGATTATTGATTGTTACTTTGGAAAAGTTAATGTCTATAAAAATTGACTTTTTTGAAACTATCTCAATCTGCATGTCTGAAGGAAACAACTGACCATCAACATCCATATAATCGCCATAAAATACCCTTAGTTTATTATTATCATCTTCTCCCTTCTCTTTTATATCAATTCTGGCAATTCGATAATTCGAAGGATCTAACCAAATCTGCTGAACCAATACTCTAGATCTAATTTCTCCTTTTTTCATGTACCTCTTTATCTTTCTTCTTTCTCTTATTGTAAGTCGGTAAAGTCCATTATCTATAGTTGCCTTATATTTTTTAGTGTCATACTGGGTAAGATCATTTCCAATAAGCATTGATTCTAAAAGAGAATAATCAATGGTTGTATTTAAGAGGCTATCCACCAATTCGTATTTACCTGAAAAATATGTTTTATTTAGGCGGTTCATGAACTTGATGGTATCATTTGTTAGCAATAATCTAGCAGCTTCAATTCCAAGAGCAGGAGTAAATGATATCCATATTAAACTATCTTTTTTAATTCTTAATTGGCCCCTTAAACTTGTTTTGTTTTTATCCTGTTCATAAACCAAATTGAACTTTGCACTCAGGTAATCAAAATTCATATGGTTTTCCGTCATACGATTGTATAAATATTGGAATCCATGTTCTTTTAATTCTGCCTTTAAAACCTTTTTTTTGGATTTACATGATGAAAACGAAAAAGCTACAAGGGATATAATAATTAAAAACCATGCCCTATTTATATTACTATTCATAGATCTCTTTTGTTTTTATTTTCTTATCTAAATAATCGGAATATCCTGTGGTCTGTTTTGCACGTAACCAATATTCATTTGCCTCGGAGATTTTGCCTAATTTAAAAAGAATATCACCATAGTGTTCCAAAATTGCACCACTATTTTCACCGCCATTATTATATGCCTTTTTAATCCATTTTAGAGCCATATCGAAGTCTTCCATTTTATATAACACCCATGCATAGGTATCAATATTACTACTATTGTAGGGATCCAATTTAACTGATTTAGCCGACATTTCTTTTGCTTTATCAAGTTCGTATGAGCGCAATGAGAGGTAATATGCATAATTGTTAAGGACAATGGAATTATCAGGATTAATTTTCAACACCTTATCATATGCCGAATAAGAAGCAACATAATTACCCAATTCATTATATGTATCACCAAGAGTTGAGTAAAACTGTTCCAAAAGAGCATTATTATTTACCACAAAGTCTTTACCAGATTCCAAAAAGGCCTTTGCTTTAACAAAATCTCTAATTTGAAAATTACCTAATCCGGCAAAGAAATATGGTAGTGGGTAATTTGGAAAATAGTCGATGCAATCTTCGGCATCTAATGTTAGTTTCTCAAAATCCTCAAGGTATAAGTCACAAAATAACAATTGCTCCCAGGCCATGTAATTTCCATTATCCGCGTTAACTATTTCTCTAAAAATTGGCTCTGCAGATATGTAGTCCGCATTTTCATATAACATTGAAGCATAAAATGAAGATGCAAGAGGGTCATCAATATGAATATCAGTTATTATTTCAGATAATTCGAGGGCCTGTTGCTTCTGATTATCATCCAATTTTGTACTATAGTAGCTTGCCAAGAGATTAATCTTTGTATTTATATCAAGATCAGGATTTGACATTCCTATTTTTAACTCTTCAAATGCTTTTTCTTTATCCCCTTTTTTTGAATAAAAATCTGCAAGTGATATGTGAACATATGGATCATTTGGGTTTATTTCCACTATTTTTTCATATGCATTCACAGCAGCATCTTCATATCCATGTTTTGAGCAATATTCAGCTAACAGGGCGTAATACCTTGGTTCAAATGGGTTTGTATTTATTAGTTTTTCTATTTCTTTTATGCCATTTTCAGGTTCGCCTATTTTTGCATAAAAGTCTGTTTTATTGCTTATTATTATTTCACTTATGCCCATCAATTCTTCGATTTTATCGTAGGCAATTATGGCATTTCTATAATCTCCGGTAAATTGATAGGCAAATGCTAGTTCATAAACAAAGTTGATATCATATGGCTCTGCCTCTACTAGCTCCTCATAAGTTCTTACGTAATCGTCATAATTATCATTTAACCGACTTGCTTTTGCAAAGTTAGCTTTGTACCAAATATTATTTTCATCATCCTTTACTGCCAGTGCTGCTGCTTCCAAAGCTTCGTCATTTCTACCCAAAGCAAGCATAATTTTTGAAACCTCAAAATGACTTGCAGCATCATCACTATCAATTAATAGCGCTTTTGAAAATAAGTTTAAAGCATCATTGTAGTTTTTTAATTGCTTCTGAATCAAACCCTGAGCAAATAAATCTGATTGCTCATACTTTTGCTTATCAGTTAGCTGAGCCTGTTGATCTTTTTTATGTTTCCTTTTATTATTCTTTTGCGCTTCCGCTGGCGCATTAATTATAAAGGCAAAAAATATTATTAATATTAGGTATCTAGGATTCATTTATATTAAGTATTGATAAAATATTGGTGGCACATTCCATTATTTTTTTCCAGTATGCCCGAAGCCACCAGATCCTCTTTCGGTTTCTGATAATATTTCCACCTCTTCCATTTGTGCTTGAATATGAGCAGAAATAATCATTTGTGCAATTCTATCTCCATTTGAAATAGTAAATTCTTCACTCGATAAATTTACTAATATCACCTTTATCTCTCCCCTGTAATCTGCATCTATGGTACCCGGGGTGTTTAAAACAGTAATGCCAAACTTTGCAGCAAGGCCACTTCTTGGCCTAACTTGGGCCTCATACCCAACTGGGAGTTCCATATATAATCCTGTGGGTATTAATGCCCTTTCAAGACTTTTTAGTGTTATATCGTTTTTGATACTGGCTCTTAAATCCATACCTGCAGATGCAGCCGTCTCATATTTTGGTAACTGATGACCTGAGTCATTTACTATTTTAACTTTCATTCACTTATATTTTATTGCCGTTGCCAAAAATTACATGGCCATCAATGCAAAAATAATTAAATAGTGCTAAGTGATAATGACCGATAACTGCTTTGGTAATTTACAAACTACCTTTTGTTTTTTCTTTTATTTGCGACCTTATCTCCTCGTGTTTTTGGATTCTTATGCTTTTTTGATTTTCGTCTCCAAGAACCACCTTGGTTTGTTTTCTGGTTTTTAAGTTTTTTTTCATGGAAGGCTTTACCCTCATTTATGGTTTTAGGCCTAGAGCTTAGGCCTTCCTTTTTAGGGGGTTGCTCTTCATCATATAATTCATTTGATATCTCCACACCCTCTGGAAATTGTGATTGCGGTATGATATAATTCATCAAAGATTCAATCTCTTGCTTATACTCCGTTTCACTTTCCGAGAAAAATAATAGTGAAGTACCTTTTTTGTCTACCCTTCCTGTTCTTCCAATACGATGCATATAGTTCTCAGGATATGATGGAGTATCAAAATTAATCACGTGTGAAATATCTTCTATATCAATACCTCTGGCCATAACATCAGTAGATATCATAATCCTTCTTTCTCCAACATCAAACTGTTCCAAGGATCTAATTCGGTAATTTTGAGATTTATTACTGTGAAGAATTACCATTTCAGAACCATAATTTTCTTCTAATAATTCAAATAGTTTATCTGCATGTTTCTTGCTGGATGTAAATACCAATACTTTGCTGAATTCATCATTATCTTCCAATAAACTCGAAAGTAAATTCACTTTTGTAAAGAAGTTGGGAACTAAAACACTCTTTTGGTATATATTTTCAAGCCTTGTTCCGCTAACTGCGATGGATATTTTTTCGGGATTACGAAAGTATTGATTTATGAGCCTAGCAACATCCTCTGTCATGGTTGCTGAAAACATTAGATTTTGTCTTTTATCTGGCAGCAACTCAAAAATATTTGTTAGTTGATGTCTGAATCCCAAATCCAGCATTACATCAACCTCATCAATTACAAGCTTATAAATCGATTTTAACTGAAGAACACCACTTACTGCCAAATCATAAAGTCTTCCTGGGGTTGCAACAAGAATATCACATCCCTCAATAACCTTCTGTTTTTGTGTATTTATATTAGTACCTCCATACACGCCAATAATTCTAACATTTTGATAAGTTGCAACTTCCTCAATATCTTTAACAACCTGTAATACCAACTCTCTTGTTGGCACAAGTATAAGCACCCGTGGATTAATTTGATCAGAATATTTAAGCTGTTGTAATATTGGTAAAACATAAGCAAGTGTTTTACCCGTTCCTGTTTGTGCTATTCCTATCACATCCTTTCCAGACATTATTACTGAGAAACATTCATTTTGCACAGGGGTTGGCACAGTAAATCCCAGTTCAGCAATTGCTGATAATAATTGTTTCGAAAGATTTAGTTTATCAAATGAATCTATCATTTAAATCTATTTGTTTCTCCGGTTGGACATTGCCACTTTAGCTTCATAGAGCACATGGTAAAGCGAAGGTACAATAACAAGTGTTAGAAATGTAGCAAAACTCAATCCAAATATCACGGTCCAGCTCATGGGGCCCCAAAAAAGAGAATTATCGCCACCAAAGTATATATCAGGATCAAAGGTATTGAAGAAAGAAAGAAAATCAATATTGAAACCAACAGCAAGAGGCATGAGGCCTAAAATAGTTGTTATGGCTGTCAATAAAACAGGTCGAAGACGAGTACGTCCAGCATCAATTATACATTGTCTTGCAACATCATGCGGAAGATAATCTCCCTCTCCAAGGGAAAGTTCTTTTTTCTTCATCTTTTTTAATAAGCCTATATAGTCAATCAATACAATTGCATTGTTAACAACAACGCCTGCAAGGGAGACAATACCAATCCCTGTCATTATTACTATAAAATCCATCTTAAAGGTTGCAAGACCTCCAAAAACACCAATGGTACTCATCACAACACTAAACATAATTATGGCAGGTTTTACGAAGGAATTAAATTGTGAAACCAATATAATCATAATTAAGGCTAAGGCTATTATTAGCGCCTTTGTAAGAAATTCCATGGACTCTGCCTGCTCCTCTTGCTCTCCTGTAAATTCATATTTAGTTCCAGTAGGCATCGGATATCCTTCCATTACTTTTTTCAGCTGAAGGTTTATCTCATTTGCATTATAGCCTTCAAGAATATTGGACCAAATTGTAATTAATCTATTTCTATCTTTTCTGGTTATTGCACCATACGTTGAGCTATAGCTTATATCCGCTACTGCAGATATGGGAACTTGTATTATATTACCACTAGATTGACTTCTAAATGTTATTCTTTGATTAATAATATCCGATATATTATATCTATATTTATCATCAAGTCGCATAACAATTTTATAATCATCTTCACCATCTTTAAAATCTGAAATCTCCTTTCCAAACAATGAGGTCCTTATGGCTTCTCCCACTTGTCCAGTTGACAATCCATATCTTCTGACCTTTTCCCTATCTATGTTTACAAGTAGCTCTGGCTTACCCATATCCAAATCTATCTTAAGCTGTTCAATTCCTGGTATATTAGCTTTGTTTAAATCTGTTTTAATATTCTCGGCAAGAATTATTAGTTTTTCAAAATCTTTACCCATTATTTCAAGGTTTATGGGCTTTCCTGTTGGTGGTCCCTCTTCCTGCTTTTCTACAGACAGTATAATCCCTGGATATTTACCTACCATTTGAGTTCCCAATCGTTCAAATACATTAGATGTATTTTTTTTCCCTCTATCCTTAAAATCAATAAAGTTTATTGTAATAATCCCTCGATTTGGAGCTCCTCCCCTTGCAGTAAAACCATCATTCTCACTAACCGCACCTTTTCCTGCGACAGTCAAAATAGATTTAACTATATCCATATCTGGCTTTAAAACCTCGTATACTTTTTCCTCAATTACCCTAATCATCGAATCGCTTACATTAACATCTGTTCCAATGGGCATTTCAGCAACAATGTTTATTAGTTTCGGATCGCCAGAAGGAAAAAATTCAACCTTTGGATTTCTAACTGCATAGAAAAAGATGGTAAAGACCATAAGAAGGACTGTTCCAATTAAAAAATAAGAAGGATGTCTACCCCTTAGAGCAAATTGTATAAATTTTGTGTAAGTTTCTTCCAACCATACCAAACCAACTTTTTGAAACCATAGAGCTAATCTCGACAAGAATAATAAATTTAAAAATGCTACTAGAGCAGCTATTACTAAAATTGTACCACCCCAATTTATTCCTGTGGCATAAAAAATAATTGAGATCACTAATAAGACAGAAATAATAATAATTGATCTCTTGGGCTTAGGCAGTGTAACATTGGCTTCCTTCTTGTAAAAGACTGTAAACACAACAGGAATAATCACCAATGCAACAAATAAAGAAGAAGCAAGAACAATAATCAAAGTTATAGGCAAATACGACATAAATTCACCCATTATACTATCCCAGAATACAAGAGGGAAAAAAGCCGCTAGAGTGGTGGCAGTGGATGAAATAATAGGCATTGCTACTTCTCCTGTTGCTTGCTTTGCAGCCTCCAAAAGAGGGTATCCCTTATGAACAAATCTGTAAATGTTTTCTGTTACAACAATGGCATTATCAACCAACATTCCCAATGCAAGTATGAGTGAGAAAAGAACAATCATATTTACCCTATAATCCATTAAACCCATAATCATAAATGAAAGGAACATGGACATTGGTATGGCCAATCCAACAAATAATGAGTTTCGTGTTCCTAAAAACAAAAACAGTATAAATATTACGAATATCATTCCCATTATTATACTATTCTCAAGACTACTCAACTGCATTTTCACCATCTCCGACTGATCATTTGTAATGTCAACACTAAGGTTAGCGGGGATGGTACCATTAAGTTTGGCAGCCTCAAGTACATCCATAGACTGGGATATTGTAGATAGCAAATTTTCTCCGCTTTTTTTAACTACCTGTAGAGATACTACCGGCTGTTTATCCAAATAAGCATAACTATCGCGGTCCTTAAAGCCATAATCGACATAACCTATATCAGATATATATACAATATCACCTTTTTCTCTTTTTACAATAATATCTTCAATTTCATTGGGGTCATTAAATTCGCCTATTACCCTTATGGTTCTTTTGATATTACCAAGCAATAAATCACCTCCCGAAAGTGAAATATTTTCAGCTGTGATTGCACCCTCAACATCACCAAACCCAACTTTCAGTTTTCTCATCAGGAAGGGATCCAGTATTATTTTAACCTCCCTTTCTGTTATACCGGTTAGGTTTACAGCTGATACCTCATATATTGTTTCTATTTCATCCTTTAAATCTTCGGCATAACCCTTCAATTCACTTACACTGTAATCACCAGAAAGGTTGATGTTAATAACGGGAAATTCTGAAAGATCAATATCTGTTACCATTGGGTCAGCTGGTAAATCATCCGGAAGTTCCTTTTTTGCTTTATCAACGGCATCCTTTACATCCTGAAGAGCTACTTTTATATCAACATCCGTATTAAATTCGACAAATACATTGGAAACATCCTGACTTGATACAGAATTCAAATCTTTGATTCCTTTCACGGATTCAACTTCTTTTTCAATCTGACGCGTTATGAGGTTTTCAATATCAATGGGAGGATTTCCAGGATAAAGTGTCTGCACCATAACAGTTGGAATATTAATTTCAGGAAATAATTCTTTGGGCAAACTTACATAAGAATAGAAGCCAAAAAATATGGTAACAGCAGTTATTAGGTATACTGTATTTTTATTATTTAATGCCCATGATGACAACCAAAAGTTGCGGACCACCTTTTTATCTTCGGTTGTTGTATTTTCAATATTATCCATGTGATGGCGTTTACAAATTAATAATCACATATTATTCAATTATGGTAACAACTGCTCCGTTTGAAACATTGTTGTATCCATCAGTAATAACTATATCTCCCTCCTTTAATCCTTCAAGCACTTCCGTTTTATCCTTGAACGATTTACCTGTTTTGATATATTTTTTAACTGCTACATAATTTTCATTTTCTTTTTTCACTCCAAAAATGAAAAATCCCGACATGTCCTCTCTAATAATTATGGAAGGAAGTACAACTGCATTTTCAGAGTTATAGTCGTTTATTGTGATGTTTGCAAGCATGTTGGGCTTAAGCAATCCATCTGGATTGTCAACCTTTACTTGAACTACAAAAGTTCTATTTTGCTTATTCACTACATTTCCAGTTCTCCATATCTTTTTTTGATAGTTTAGATCAGGATATGAAGGAAAAGATACATCAACATAATCTCCTTTTTTAACAACTGATAAATACGCTTCAGAAAGCCTTGCTGTTATGTAGAGTTCATTTAAGTTAACTATCTGCATTAATTGCATTCCAGGTGATGCAAGCTCTCCTTTTTTTTGGAATATATCTTCAACAACACCATTTATAGGCGATTTAATAATCGCCATTTCTCTTTGAGCCTTTAGAGTATAAATCTTATTTTGAAGACTTTCAAAATTATTTTTTGCTTCCAAAAACTGACGCTCGGAACCTATGCCCTTTTCCCAAAGTTGTGATTGCTTGTCGAATATGGTACTGGCAAGTTCAAGTTGCGATTGTAGTTCAATAATATTTTTATCTACAATTGTGGTGTTTAGTTTTGCAATAACCTGCCCTTTCTTTACCACACTACCTTCTTTTACGTTTATCGAAACTATCTGACCATTTACTTCAGGACTAATATATGCCTCATAAATACTTTCAAGTTCGCCAGCAGCTTTAAAACTATGAGAAAATGCCTGTATTGATACGGGTTTGGCACGAACAGGTATTCTAAGACCTGTGTACTCATCATTGGTGCTTACCGATTCAATATCAATTATTTGCTGTTCTAATTCCCTTATTTGCTTTTTGTAAAGACTCAATTTGTCCTGATTTGAAAGGGTTTTATCATTGGAGCAAGAAACAAATAAAACACTTATGGCAAATATTACTATTAATCGTTTCATTTCTATTTTGGTGTTTAATTCTTATCTATTTTAAATTTTTTGTGCACAATTTTTCTGCCTTTGTCAGATGTGATTCCGTATATTATATATTTAAAAAGTTCCGAACACAGATTGGCAGACATGAACTCCTCTGGAGAAAATAAATGAGTATCCATCATTGATTCAAGCCTGATAATATTAATCTTGGTAATGAGGTCCACATCTAAATCCATTCTATATAAACCTTCCATAATTCCCCTATTTAAGTTTGAAACAAATTTGTTGTAAATCATCTCATGTTTAAATTTCTCAAAATTTGAAAATAAATCGGGATAATATTTTTTAAGGTCATAAATAAAAGCAGGTTTGTTGGTTTGAATCATTCTTATATGCACTTCATGGAAGTGAAATAATTCTTCAATAGCAGTAAATTTATCCTTATCTAGGCTTGAAAAATCTTTATCAATCTCACAATTAATTATTTTAACAACTGCCTTAACCAGTTCTTTTTTATCCTTAAAATATGTATAAAGGGTTTTTTTTGAAATGGATAGCCTTTGGGCAATATCATCCATTGTAACCCCTCTTATTCCATATTCCAGGAACATTTTGGAGACATTATCGACGATTATTATTGACTTATCATTCATGACTATTCCTCTTTTGCTAATATCTTTTCTAGCTCTTCACCTGTTTTAAGAAGTGAAAGTGCAGAATTTATATAGTCATTCTCTGCATTCAAAAATTGAGTATGTGTATTAAGTATATCAAGACTAGTTGCCAATCCTTCAACATACTTTATAGTTGTCACATTATAAATGCGTTCAGCGGTTTTTCTATTTTTTTGTTTATTTAAATATACTCGATATGCATTCATGTATTCATTTTTTGCCGCATCGAACTGTAAATTTAATTGTGATTCGAGCTGCTGCTGAGTTACTCCCAACTTTTCATATGCAATCTGAGCTTGTTTTACCTTTGACCTTCTCATACCAGAGGAAAAAACAGGAACGTTCATAGTTACTCCCAATGCTGAACTGGAATACCACTTGCCACCATTGAAAAAATTCCACTCATCTCTTTGAGCCTGTGTTTGATAATACAAACTAGCAGACACACTAGGCATATAAGTTGATTTCTCAAGCCTAAGTTGCAACCAGGATAGTTCTTTCTGCTTCTCCATGGAAATATAATCGATATTATCATTAACGTTAAAAGGGTCTATAAATAGTCCCTTATTGTGCCGTAAATCTATGAGACCCTCGAGGTTATCTGTTAAAATTATACTATCAGAATTATTTAGACCAAGGAAAAATTTCAGATAAGCCGTTGATATTATCAATTGGTTCTTAAGGTACAATGAACTTGCCTCTAAATCTGAAACAATAAGTTCAAACTGATCCACATCAATATCTTCACTAAACCCCACATTATATAATTCCCTGGTTTCATTCAATTGATTTCTATTTACAACAAGAGTTGAGTCTACTATTTTTAGGGCTCTTGAAGCAGATAATGCATCATAGTATGAGTTACTCACCTGTTGCTTAACATCAACCATACTTTTGAAAAAATCAGTATTGCTTTTTTCCAGATATTTTCTTGCAGCTTGAAGGCCAACAACATATTCACCGCTAAATATTAACTGATTTAAGCTAGCGCTTAGAGTTGCATCATATTTGGTACCAAATTGAATTTCACTTGACTGACCTGGCTGAGTAAATTCAGGAGGCAAAATCATTACAGGTCGTGCAATATTATCATTGTATTGAACAGAACCATCAATTTGCGGCAAGCCTATTGCTGTGGATTCTTTAACTTTAAATTTTGCAGATTTGACATCTTTTTGAGCATTAATAACCTGGTAGTTATTATCCATTGCATAGGCAATAGCTTCGTTAACTGAAAAATATTTAATATTCTGAGCAGGAAGCTCAAAAACAAAAATCAATGCAAAAACAAATACTATGTGTTTAATCATTTAGGTATGATTTTGAAAAATAAATAGCAAAAATACACAACTTAAAAACTTTGGAAACTTAATATATGTTAAAAGTTTCCTAAGTTTTTGTTAATTACTTAAAACAATTTAGGTAATAGAGCTTATAGCATTGGAAAAACTCATATATAAATGTATAATTTACTTAGAAAGTTAGGAGGTAAATTTAGCTGTGTCATTTAACAGATTCTATCAAAAGTTTTAGCAAACTAATGCCCGCATCGGAAACTACAGTTCCAGGTCCAAATATTGCAACCACTCCAACATCGTATAAAAATTGATAGTCCTGAGGTGGAATTACTCCGCCTACAATTACCATAATATCTTCACGACCTAGTTTTTTAAGTTCTGAAATTACCTGCGGCACAAGTGTTTTATGACCTGCAGCCAACGATGATATACCCAATATGTGTACATCATTTTCAACAGCTTGCTTAGCTGCTTCAGCAGGGGTTTGGAAAAGGGGTCCAATATCAACATCAAATCCAATATCAGCATATCCTGTGGCGACAACTTTTGCGCCACGATCATGACCATCCTGACCCATCTTTGCAATCATAATCCTTGGTCTGCGGCCTTCTAATTTTGCAAATTCATCTGCAAGATTATGAGCTTCTTTAAAAGAATTATCATTTTCTGCTTCTGATGCATAAACTCCAGAAATTGACCTTATAACTGCTTTATATCTGCCCATAACTTTTTCACAAGCATACGAAATTTCTCCCAAACTTGCTCTATTTTTTGCTGCTTCAACTGCTAAAGTAAGTAAATTGCCCTCTCCTGTTTCACAAGATTTTGTGATTGCATCCAAATTTTTTCTTACTAAATCATTATCTCGATTGGCACGCAATTTATCAAGTCTATTTAACTGTGCTTCACGCACAGCTGCATTATCAATATCTAGTGTATCAATGGGGTCTTCTTTTTCTAATTTGTACTTATTTACCCCAACTATAATATCCTTATGCGAATCTATTCTAGCTTGCTTTCGTGCTGCAGCTTCTTCAATACGCATTTTTGGCAATCCCGTCTCTATTGCTTTAGCCATTCCACCCATTTCTTCAATCTCACAAATATGCTCCCAGGCTTTATGAACAAGTTCATGGGTAAGAGTCTCAACGTAATAGGATCCAGCCCATGGATCAACAGATTTGCATATGTTTGTTTCTTTCTGCAAATATATCTGAGTATTTCTTGCTATTCGAGCTGAAAAATCTGTGGGAAGTGCTATGGCTTCATCCAAGGCATTTGTGTGAAGAGATTGAGTGTGACCAAGAGTTGCAGCGAGAGCTTCTATGCAAGTTCTAGCTACATTATTAAAAGGATCCTGCTCAGTAAGACTCCAACCAGATGTTTGAGTATGAGTGCGCAATGCCATTGATTTGGGATTATTTGGATTAAATTGCTTAACAATTTTTGCCCATAACATCCTACCTGCTCTTAGTTTGGCAATTTCCATAAAATGATTCATGCCTGAGCCCCAGAAAAAAGAAAGCCTAGGTGCAAAATCATCTATTTTCAACCCAGCTTTCAACCCTGTTCTAATATAATCAAGGCCATCTGCTAATGTATATGCAAGTTCAATATCTGCAGTACCTCCTGCTTCTTGTATATGATATCCTGAAATTGAAATTGAATTAAACTTTGGCATATTTTGAGATGTGTACTCAAAAATATCAGCTATTATTCTCATTGAAGGTTCAGGTGGATATATATAGGTGTTCCGAACCATAAACTCCTTGAGAATATCATTTTGTATTGTTCCGGAAAGTTCCTGTAACTCAGCTCCTTGTTCAAGGGCAGACACAATATAAAATGCCATTATTGGCAAGACTGCTCCATTCATTGTCATCGAAACGGAAATTTGATTAAGAGGAATTTGATCAAATAAAATATGCATATCAAGTATAGAGTCTATTGCAACGCCTGCCTTTCCAACATCACCCACAACACGCTCATGATCGCTATCATAACCTCGATGGGTTGCAAGGTCAAATGCCACCGAAAGACCCTTCTGACCTGCAGCTAAATTTCTTCTATAAAACGCATTTGATTCTTCTGCAGTAGAAAACCCAGCATATTGACGTATGGTCCATGGCCGAGTAACATACATAGTTGAGTAAGGTCCTCTGAGGTATGGAGCTAAACCAGCAGCATAACTTAGATGCTCCATATCCTTTAAATCATTTGCAGTATAAACAGGCTTAACATTAATATGTTCTGGCGTTTTCCAGTTTGCTACTATATTATTATCCGTTTCCCACTTCGTGGGTGACATCACATTTTTTGGATGTTTGTCAATCTCTATATTCTTAAAATTAGGCTTCATAAATATACTGAATTAGCTAATTTTCATTAAATCATTATATCGGGTGAGTTCTTTTAACATGTTACTTCTCATGTGAATATAATTGGTAATTCCAATATCTTGTAGTTTATCTAAAATCTCTTTGGGATAACCTGCAATAACAATAATTGATGTTTTATTCAGTGCATTAAATATTGGTTCTGCAATTTCATTGTAATCATCATCAGAACTACATATAACTATGATGTTCGGCTTGTCGATTTTGGCGACCGAAATACCTTCATCAATTGAAGTAAAGCCTGGATTATCTATGATTTCATACCCAGCACATCCAAAGAAGTTCTCTGCAAACTGGGCTCTAGACTTTCGCATAGCTAAATTACCATATGTAAACATCCATGCTGTAGGACGTTTATGTGTATCTGCATATTTATCTGTTTTAAACCTCAACTCCTCTAGTTTATTTGCGCCACGATATATATTGATAGGCTCAACATTTGTATCGTGTTTGATTTTAGTAATGGGAAAATCGAAATTAGCACTCAGGCGCTCCTCAATATTGGGAAATTGATTGATGCCTAAAATTGAACGATTGCGAGTGGCAATACTTAGATGTTTCATCTCCGATTCTTCTCTCAAAACGTCCTGTATTGTTCCTTTTTTAAATGCTTCTATGAAACCTCCTTTTTCATCAAGCTCTAGAAATTTATTCCAGGACTTATGAATTAGTTTATTGGTAAGTTCTTCTATGTAGTATGATCCAGCGCTCACATCAGCAACTTTATCCAGGTAGGCCTCACCTTTGAGAATTAACTGTTGGTTTCTTGCTATGCGCTCTGAAAATTCGGTTGAATTTTCATAAACAGAGTTAAAAGGTAAAATTGTAAGTGAATTAACACCTCCCAAAATTGCTGACATTGCCTCGGTTGTTGCACGTAGAATATTTACGTATGGATCATAGATAGTTTTGTTCCATTTAGAATTGGTACAATGTATATGGGTGGTTCCATTAATATCATTAGATAGACCATAGGCACTAATAATTTTTGCCCACAAATATTTAATGGCTCTAAATTTTGCAATTTCCATGAAATAATCAGACCCTACAGCAAAATGAAACCGAATCTTACCTGCAACGTCATCTATTTTGAATCCCTTTTCAGTCAAATAAGTCAAATACTCGGCTCCCATAGAAAGAGCATATGATATCTCGCTTGCTATATCTGCTCCGGCATTATTAAATATCCCTGCGTTTACAACAATAAACTGTAGTCCCTTTATATGCTTAGATGCATTATACATATCCAATAACAAAGAAAGGTCGTCTTCCTGTGATGACTTAAATTTTCCTGCAATACAAAAATCTCCTATGGGATCATATTCAACACTTCCTTTAAATTTATTGTGGTCTCTAGTATCTTTTTCTATAAGTGCATCAATTGTTTTTACTGCTAAAAGAGGATTTTTTGTGCTAAAATTTAATTCCACCTTATCAGAGCTAATGTTTTTGCATAACCGCTCCAAATTGAGTAGATCCGGATCAATATCATCAGACAAAATAAAGCAAATGGAATTAACTCCATTCATAATAATATCTATTGCTTTTTTGTTAGCTGTTGCTATGTCTTTTACTTTTATATTCTGACGAATAAGCCATTTATTTCCTTTTACATGATTTCCCCTTATAAATGGAAAATTGCCAGGCAAAATATCCGTGTGGGATAAAGATGTAAAATCAGCACTGCGATAATACGGTTGAACATTTATAGCCTCGTCGGTTTTCCATACTAGCTTATTGTCGAAGTTAGCACCTTTTAAATCAGCTATTATCTTATCCTTCCATTCCTTATCAGTTATAGGTGGAAATACATCGAAAAGCTTTTCTTTTTTCATTATAACTTCTTTACTTTATAACTAACCCTCTTTAGTGGATACTATTATCTAATTAATTTGATTTACAAAATTAATACAAAAACAATCGAAAGACAGGAAAGAGGTTAATTATTGTTAATGATTTAACAATATCCTAAGTAAGGCCTATAGTTGTGCAAAAAACCATTATTTATTAGGTTTATACAAATTTATATTATCCACCATAAAATACCATAGATTATGAATCTTAATATATCTAAATGATTTTGTTTTTTGGAAAATATATTATGGGTGCATCAACAAAACTCTTGAATTATTGATTTTATCTCTGGAGTAATTAAAAACTCTATAATCACCATTGTTAAACATGTATGATTGATCTGAATAATGCTGACTAATTACATTACCTGATTGTCCGGTTGGAATTATTGAAAGCACATCAACAGAATCTGATAAGTCCACAAGTAATCTCATGGCTGGTCCATCTACTATCGGAAATACGCCCGAGCTGTTATACCTAAATCCTTCCTTATCTATAACGTCATTACTTCCAGATTTAGCAAATGGACCTACATTAAATATCATATCAAAAGGCTGGCTTCTTCCAATCGCATGAACGTGTGTTAGGGTATGAACCTTACCCCATTTCCACTTACTTAAATCATCGCCAAATTGGTTAATCAATGATGTTATTCCTTCTTCCAATGATTTTGTAAATATCATTGATCTTGTTTCAATTTTATCACTATCGATATTATCAAACCATGGAGAATTATCATTTGCAAGAAGAGAAGACAAGTTAGCTCTTACCAAAAATGATTCAATAAGTCTGTATTTATCATCCTCTATCATCTCATCACCAACGATATTAAATATGACAAAATATATAATGTTATTAAAAATAGTAGTTCCAACATTATCTATGTCAGACGCTCCGTCCCATGATCTCAATTGGTCTATGGCTAGCTGATATGTAGGTCCTTTTTTCATCACTGCTTCTAGATTTGCATTATCCAGAATTAGATTAACCAAAATTGTATCCCTTTCGGATGTGTTATCTAACTGAACTGCTTTTAAATCATCCAAGCTCCATTTTTCCTTTGAAGACATTAGTTTCTTGATTCTTCTTGCTCTGATTCCAGATGCATAATATCCAGGATATAATACCCCATCAACGCGAATTGGCTCATCATTGGCAGTGGTTATGAACCCACTTTCTGGATTTATAATTTTAGGATTTTTGGAGAATGGATAATAACCCAATATTTCGTCATTACCGCTAGCACCATCAAGAATAAACTTTGGATTCACATGCTTAGGACGGATGGGTATTTTACCTGCTGACCATAATGCAATATTACCATCCGCATCTCCATAAACAATGTTCATGCCAATGAGGTCTATGTATTTCATTGCAGATTCAAAATCATTTATATTTTTTGAGTTATTTATAAGATAAAGTGCTTCCATGACTGTGGACTCCATATCATTTAAGGCCCACCATAAAGCTACTGGAGGTTCATCATTTTTAGCCACATTATTATATACTCCATTTATAACAGGCCCATGTCGGGTTTTTTTTATTTCAAACTCAACGGATGGCTTATCTTTAACTGGGATGGTTTTGGTCTTAATAACATAATCCTCCCAATGATCATTTACCCATACTTGGTTTGAATTATCAGGATTTTGCTTCTCCTGATACAAATCCATATTATCAAAAGGGAATATGGTTACACCCCATGCAAAACTTTTATTATGACCAATTGCAGCATAAGGAACACTTGCCAGATAGTAACCTCCTAGCTCAAACCCGGGATACTCCATATATGCCTCATACCAAACCGCAGGTTGCGAATATTTAACATGAGTATCATTGGCGAGAAGAACTTTACCAGATTTTGACCTACTAGATGACAGCACCCAATTATTTGAACCATGCCAAACTGGTATTATTAGTTTATCGAGCACTTCTGTAATCTTATTAACATAACTTAAACCACTAATTTCATCGGTTGATTCATAATGTCTGTTGTGTGATATAGAGTCAAGATTAAAATCCAACAGGTACTCTTCCCCTAAGTTCTGAAGTATTTGTGTTGCTAGCGGATCTTGGTATAAAGCAGATGTAAATGACAATGCCATATAACCTATTGCTGTGTATACATCAACTGGTTTGAAGTGCTCTGGTTTAAAATCTAATAAAGTAAACTCTATGGGGAGTTTACCATTATCAATAAAATTGTTTACGCCCTTTAAATATGCAAGTGTTTCTTTTTTATATGGCTGATCTGTGTTTTCAAAAAATTTATCAGCACTGCGTTGTGCCATATCCGTAATTGAAAGTGTAAGCATAGTTTTATCTGTCTCTACCATACTTTCTCCAAGCAATTCGGATAACCTTCCCGAAGTAACTCTTCGTATCATCTCCATCTGAAAAAGTCTTTCCTGAGCTTGCAAATATCCTAGTGTCATGTATGCATCATGGGCATTATTGGCATAAATATGAGGCACACCAAAATCATCAAAAACCACCTCAACTTTCTGATCTAATTCAGATAGATTTATTTCACCCGAATAGATAGGGTTTGTAGACCTTAACCAAAAATATCCTGAAATCAAGATGATTACAATGCCTATAAATATTGAAAGGAAAATTTTTTTAAACACTTTCATTAATAAAATTGTTCAACTAGTTTAAAAACATAATACTTTGCAATAATACTTAAAACCATGAAAATAATGGTGGAATTGTTTCCTAGTGGAAATAATTACCATGAACAATATTATTGGAATAATAACCAATTAAATCTGGATTAAAAACAATACATTTTTTAACCAAAAAAATCTAATCCTCCAATGGGGTAACCTCCAAGTCAGTAGTTGCTACGGCTGCGATTTTTCCATCGATGTAAACCGGAACTGAACGAGTTATCATCCAAATATTACCACCACCTTCATCGAAATATGGATCTGTCCAAATTGCCTCACCTGTGTCGATTGGTAAACGAAGCCATTCCTGTGTATTGATGTGATAGGATGTGTCAGCAAGGTTTACCTCATCAAGAGCATCATTAGATTTAAACCAATATGGACTGTATATTGCCAAACCAGAAGTGTCAATTAAAGCAACTGTGGAACCGTAAAAATCATTAATGTTCGCAAGCATATATTGTTTTACTCTTTCAGAAACATCATCAATTGAAGGAGGATTGTTAGTTAAATCTTCGGCAAATCCTGCCAGAGCAATTTCAACTTTTTCTTCCATTGTCTGAGTTTCATCCTTATTGCAGGAAATGGTAATTGTAGTGAGAATAAATACTATTAGAATACTTAATGTGAAATTATTGATTTTCATTTTTAAATTTTTTAATTAATTATCTAAATTTGAATAATAGGTGGCAAAATACAATCTTTTTTCTTACCCCTTTGAATAATTTATTCTCAGGTTTTGTGATCGAAGACATTCTGCTACTTTATGCTGAAATACAAAATTTATTAAAATAAACCATTATATTTGATGCAACTAGAAAGTCACACATTTTAAATGAAAAACAACTTTTGAATAAGCTTTTAGTTTCAAGGAGGAATGAACTTATATTAATAATTCAGATAAATTCTTTTTTAATGTAAATCAAATCTTATATAAATTAATGAATTGCCGAAGACCAAGATTAGAGTTATCAAAATATTTAAATATACTAAAATGAAAAAATTATCTATTATTTTACTAGTGTTTTTTAGCACTCTAGCTTATTCTCAAAATGCGTTTATCATTTATGAGTTTGAGGCAAAAAGAGGTTGTCAAGATGCCATTCTAGAATTGGCTGATGGCTTCTGGGGCGAGGCTAATTTTAAATCAGGGGGAATCGATATTGAAAGAATGGAAATTGGTGGAGAACCTTCTACACATAGGATTGTAATATATGGTGATCCTGCTAACTGGGGCAGAAGTGATACTACTATAACAAAAGCTCAATGGGAAGCATTTATTGAGAAATTCCAAAATTTTGTGGAAGAATGGACCTTTAGCACCTCAGGAGAAGCTTTGAGCTGGGTTGGTGGTGATGATGAAGCTTCTTATACATACGGACATATATATAACTTCAAGGCTGATGATGAGCAGGCATTTAAAAATGCTCACGATAAAATAGTTGGAGAGTTATCCTCTGTGATGGATGGTAGAGAAATAGGTTATGGAAGTTTTCTTATCAATGGGTATGAAGGCTCTACTCACTATGTTTATGTTGGCGCTAAGAATTGGACAGATTTAGTTCAGAACAGAAGAGATATGAGAACAAAAACAAAAGAGTGGGAAGAATACTTTAATACCAGAGGGGGTGTTGAACATGTCCGCAATTTTACAATTGAAATACTAAGATCTTATTAGAACTAAAATTTTATTCCTAAAATACTAAATGTATTAAGATAAATACTTGTTTATTTAAATAAATATAATATTTTTGGTATTTTATTATATTACAAATAAACCGAAGTGATGGAAAAAGTGAACTCGAACAAATCTTCATTTTGTAACAAACGTGAATTTACCTGAATAATTCAGGTCCCCTTATTCGTTTAAATAAACTCTTTATTTATAAAGATATGAACAAGGGAAATACCCAAATTAGAATTATCACAATTTTTAACATTTAAATATATTATTTATGAAAAAAGTATCTATTATTTTACTAGTATTTTTTAGCACTCTAGCTTATTCACAAAACGCATTTATGGTTTATGAATTTGAAGCAAAAAGAGGTTGTCAAGATGCAATTCTAGAATTGGCTGATGGCTTTTGGGGCGAGGCTAATTTTAAATCAGGGGGAATCAATATTGAAAGAATGTCAATTGGTGGAGAACCTTCTACTCATAGAATTGTAATATATGGTGATCCTGCGAACTGGGGCAGAAGTGATACCACTGTAACAAATGCTCAATGGGAAGCATTTATTGAGAAATTCCAAAATTTTGTGGAAGAATGGACATTTAGTACTTCAGGAGAAGTTTTAAGCTGGGTTGGTAGTGACGATGATGATGCATACCAATACGGACAAATATATGACTTCAAGGCTGAAGATGAGCAGGCATTTAAAGCTGCTCACGATAAAATAGTTGGAGAGTTATCCTCTGTGATGGATGGTAGAGATCTAGGTTATGGAAGCATTCTTATCAATGGGTATGAAGGATCCACTCACTGGGTTTATGTTGGTGCTAAGAATTGGACAGATTTAGTTCAGAACAGAAGAGATATGAGAACAAAAACAAAAGAGTGGGAAGAATACTTTAATACTAGAGGGGGTGTTGAACATATTCGGAATTTTACAATTGAAAGACTAAGATCATATTAAGAATATCAATGTGAAAAGAAAAAAGAGGGTAAGAAAGTACCCTCTTTTTTGGTTATAACTATATTAACCTCTAATCGAGTTTTGCATTTTTAAACAAAATTAAAGCAGTAATTAGAGATATTGTACCAAAGGTATAAACCGATATACCTATTAAATAGTCCCTTAAAGCACTTCCCGTTATCTCGTGGATATTTCCTCCAATTAAAATGCATCCAATCACAACCATAATTTTTTGAGTAATATTCAAATCCTTAAAAAAGTATATTAAGTATAGTATTATGGGTAATTCAAATATAAATAGATTATAAGTAGTAAATGCCAACAAAGGTATTATGCTTATTAGAAGTATCATTTGATATACAATATCACTATTGTGGTTTTTCTTTCTAAACTCAATAAATAATCCAGCACCAATTATAATTAATACAAGAGCTTGATAAACCTTCTCAATTATTTGGTTTACTAGGATAAATTTTAAAGGCGTGTAACGGGCAAAAACAGAAAAAACAGTATGGTTACCATCGGCAAGCAAGGCTTGTTTTTTATTCAATTCGACCTTTAACTCATTAATCCAGTCAAAATAAAGATTGCTGAAGTCATGCCAATTTGGATAAAAAAGAAGAGGCAGTAGTGCTAGAATAAAAATAAAAATAAGTGAGGTTAAAATTATCTTGTATTCTTTTTTTATGAGTAAATAGGGGAAAAATATAAGTCCAAACGGTTTTAAAAATACACTTATACTCAACATAAGAGCAAACAGTATTTTACTTTTTTGTTGTAAAAAGTATATGAGTGTAATATACATTACTAATAGCAACATGTTTACTTGGCCCAGATGCAACTCCCTAAATATATGGGCAATAACAGCAATAATTGACAATATTATAATACTATTTTTATTGGCCCCAATTTTATATTTATTATCAATCAATTTATATAATACATTAACTCCTATACACAGCATTATGGTTAAAGCTAGCCAATATATGTACTTGGCATATTTTAAAGGAATAAAAGAAATGGGGATGAAGTATATTCCACTGGTTGTTGAATACTTAAAAACATAGTGGCCGTCTTGCTTAACAGAATATATATTCTCTTTATTTACAATCCTTTTGGCAGTTCTATGATAAACTTTATAGTCACTCATATAAAGTCTACTGTTAATTTTTTCTGCTGTTAGAGCAGCTAGACTAAATAGGACAATAAATAAAATCCAAAAATATTTTTTGAGCATATGGCAACAATCTATTTATTAAAAATCATTTGCAGGAGCCAAATATAAAAACAAATGCTCTATAATTATTGCTGATATTATTCAAAAAACATTCAGCTACTTAATTTTTTAAACACTTTTTATTTTTGTATAAAGCTATCCGAATTACATAATATTTCTGAATTTCGTATTCTTTTTAATTTGTTGGGTCAACATTTGTTTCACCTGTCTTTGTTTGTGTAAAAAAATATATAAAATTACCTGTGAAATTTTTATGTAATACTGTATTTTCGCTTGCTAAATAAATAAAAACATGAAAAAAGTACTAGTAACAGGCATATCGGGATATATTGGTCAGCATTGCGCTGCTGAACTATTAAAAAAAGGATATTCTGTAAGAGGCTCCGTTAGAAATTTATCTAAAAAAGATGAAGTTATTAATGGTTTAAAAAATGAAGTTGACCCTAAAGAAAATTTAGAGTTTTGTGAGTTAAACCTATTGAAGGATGAGGGTTGGGGAGAAGCAATGGAAGGATGTGATTTTGTATTACATGTTGCATCACCTTTTATAATAAAGGTGCCAAAGGATGAAAATGAATTAATTAAACCTGCTGTTGATGGAACATTAAGAGCACTTAAGGCTGCTAAAAAAGCTGGAATAAAACGTGTTGTCCTAACCTCTTCTATGGTTGCGATGATGGGAGATAGCAATGATTCAATAAATATTAATGAAGATACGTGGACTAATGTTGATGCAAAAAATACAACTGCCTACTCTAAAAGTAAAACCATGGCTGAAAAAGCCGCATGGAATTTTATAAAAAATCAAAAAGGAGATATTCCTTTGGAGCTGGTAGTAATTAATCCAGGTCCCGTATATGGACCAACACTTTCTGGTAATTTATCAGGGGAATCCATGACTACCTTTGCCAAAATGATCACTGGTAAAATGCCTATGCTACCACAGGCTGCTATCAACATGTCAGATGTTAGAGATATTGCCGAGATTCATGTACAGGCCATGGAAAACAAAAAAGCAAGTGGTAATAGGTATATAGTAGCTACGGAGAAACCTATATCTTTTAAAGATATTGCTTCCATCTTAAAAAATAATGGTTTTAAGAAAGCAAGTACAAATACCGCTCCTAATTTTTTAATTAGGTTCATGGCAAATTTCAATGACGAGATGAAAGGAATGTTGCCTTTTGTGGGATATACTTATTCTGGGGATATAAACGATACTAAGAAAACATTTAATTGGATGCCGATTCCCATAGAAAAGACAGTACTAGATACTGCTGAGTCTGTTAAAAAAGCATTGAATAAATAAATTCATATTTCTATTGTGTATAGATCTGGTTATTGAATTCTTTCTAACTTTACTTTATCAAAAAACCATTTGTGGATTTAAGTAAAAGCATACTCCAGAGGATTGATAAAATTAATGGTATAGATCTTTACCTAAAAAGAGATGACCTTATACACAAAGATGTTTCAGGTAATAAATGGAGAAAGCTTAAAGAACATATAAGGCTTGCTCTAGAAAAAAACATTGATACGATAGAAACCTTCGGGGGGGCATATGCAAACTTGCTTCCTTCAGTAGCAGCTACTGGAAAAATATATGGAGTAAAAACAATTGCCACAGTTAGAGGAGAAGAAATTGCTAATCCAACAATTGATTATTGTCGTAAACTTGGAATGGAGCTACGTTTTGTAAGCAGAGCTAGATACAAAGAAATCGCACGAAACTTGAGGGAGGTGGTAATTAAGGGAAAAACTCTTATTGTTCCCGAAGGTGGTGCATCAAAGTATGGTGTAATTGGTTGTGAAGATATCGTAAATGAAATAGACATGGATTTTGATATTATTACAGTTGATGCAGGAACTGGAGCCACAGCAGCTGGTATGTTAAGAGCGCTTAAGAAACATCAGAAATTAGTCGTAATTCCAGTTTTAAAAGGAGAATTCATGAAGGTTGAAATCAAAAGGTTATACGAAGATACTTATGGCAAAACCTGTCCCGATAATTATGATGTGATTGAGGATTATCATTTTGGTGGCTTTGTTAAATGGAACCTAGATCTCATTGAGTTCATAAATTTATTTAGAAATAAATATGGAGTTCAGCTAGATCCTATATATACTGGAAAACAACTTTACGGAGTTATTAACCTTATGGAAAATGGATATTTTAAAGGCATGAATAATATTGTGTCTGTTCACACTGGCGGCCTTCAAGGAATTTCTGGATTTGAACAAAGGTTTGGCGTAAAGTGCTCATAAACTATTAAAATAAAAAATTCACATAGTTTTTGCAGAATATATCTGAGTTTAACAAATTACAATGTTGTTATTGATTTTCTAATCTCCTGCTATGTATTTTGCACATTATGTAATAACCAATTGTAAGGGAAATAAAAATTAAGTTTAAAATTGTTATATAGTTCATTTCAAATGGATTTTTATTAACCTGTAGAGACTCTGTCGGACTTTCAGGTATCCAATCTAAATATAGAAAGGAATAGTCCAAAAATAAGGTAAGATGTCAAATATTAATTGATCAATACGTTAGGTCTGATCAGAGCATACTGATGATACTTTTCCTTTTAGTGGTTGGTCTTGTATCAATGTTTAATTCTTTTGTTAGAGAAAAGCAACTACCCTTGTTTCGAGTAATGAAGTGCTATTTTAGCCGCTAAATCAGCGTTATTTTGAATTAACTTAATGTTGGCATCCAAACTCTTTCCCTCCGTAATTTCACTCACTTTTGAGAGCAAGAATGGTGTTATGTTCTTTCCCGTTATGTTCTCTTTATCGGCTTCAATAATGGCCTGGTTAATAGCCTCATTCATAATACTTGATTCAAGCTCAAAGGCAACTGGAATTGGGTTGGCAACTAGGACACCACCGTCAACACCTAAGTTCCATTTGGTCTTTAATATTGCAGCAATCTCGAGTGCTGAATCAATCTTGTAATCAACATCAAAGCCTGACTCTGATGAATAAAAGGCTGGCAATTCAGATGTTTTATACCCAATAACAGGAACGCCTTTCGTTTCTAGATACTCCAGCGTTAGACCTATATCCAAAATTGCTTTAGCTCCAGAGCACACGACACAGACATTTGTATTAGACAGTTCCTCGAGGTCAGCTGATATGTCTAATGTTTTTTCAGCTCCCCTGTGAACACCTCCAATTCCTCCAGTGGCAAATACAGCTATCTCTGCAAGGTTTGCGATGATCATTGTTGCGGCAACGGTCGTTGATCCAGACTGCTTTTGAGAGACCGTGATTGCAAGGTCTCTTCGTGAAACCTTTCTGACATCATCATTGGTCGCCAAATACTCAATCTCTTGGTGAGTAAGGCCTACCTTTAACCTACCATTAATAATAGCAATTGTTGCTGGTATAGCTTTATTAGAGCGCACTGTCTCTTCAACCATTATAGCGGTCTCAATATTCTTAGGATAAGGCATCCCATGAGAAATAATAGTAGACTCAAGCGCGACAATGGGATCCCCATTTTTAATCGCTTCTTGCACATTTGGGTGGATATCAAGATAATCACTAAATTTCATTGCATTTCATCATTTAATAGTAATTTAATATTATGCTCCGACAGATTCTCACTTATCGTATTTTTACTTTGTAAAGCTATTACTGCAGCAGCAGAGGCAAACTTTGCTGTCTCTTCTATGCTTGAATGATTTAAAAAACCATAAACAACTCCAGCGGTGAAGGCATCTCCTGCTCCGTTGGCACTTTTTATATTGACCCCATGATGTAAATAATGCCCATAGTCCTTGCCGTCAAGGTAAAAAACACCCTCATCTCCAAGTGTAATGAAAATTTGCTTACAGCCTTTATCAAATATGTTTTGAGCAGCATTAAGCATAGTCTCATCATCTATAATTGAAATACCCGAGATAAGCTCAGCTTCAAGTTTATTAGGCTTAATTGTATGAAATTTCCCAATTATATGCAGAACTTTAGAAGTTTTAGCAAAGGAAACTGGATCTAAAAACAAAGGTATATGGCTGTAGTGCTCAACAACATGCTCAATCACCTTGACTGGTATGTTTGTATCTATAACAATCACACTGCAAAGATCTAGAACATCTTTCCAGTTCATTATGTCTTGAATCGTCATTTCATCAATAATCCGCATATCGGAGATAGAAGCTAGCATATCGTTATTGTCATCAAGCAATGATAAATATTGGCTAGTTGGGAGAGTGCTGTGTTCTATTAATAATGAAGTGTCAACATTTGCCATCTTTGTTTTATTGATTACAAAATCACCAAGAGCGTCATTTCCTACATAGGAGAGTATCTTTGAATCAATTGAAATTCTTGCCATATTTTCAGCAATATTTCTTCCAACGCCGCCAGCTGACATTTCAATCTCGCCTGGATTTGAATCATTTAAAACCAGGGGCGCATCTGAGGAGCCTTGCAGATCTATATTTAAACCTCCAATGACACAAACATACGGTTTTGTTGTATCTATATCCATTCAGATTTACTTATTGTTTCTGCAGATACAAAGACTCTGGTTAACGATGAAAGCACAAACCCCATGGCAAGGCCCGAAAATAATTCCCAGGTCATTCCAAAAAATGATCTAAATAGTTCTGATAAAAATTCCATTATTAAATATTAAGCTCCTGCACTAAAGTTAGCGCAATTTTTTTAAATTATATTTTTTTGAACTTTTTAACCGTTAATTTATGCTCAACATTACCTGTATGCTTAATGTTTTTGGGCTCAAAAAGCATTATCCAAACCTCTTGCTCTGCAATGGGTTTGTGATCAACGCCTTTGGGAACGATAATCATTTCGCCTTCATTTAGCTCAACTTCTTTATCTCTAAACTCTATAATTAGTTTTCCTTTTATGATATAAAAAAGTTCATCTTCATTTTTGTGATTGTGCCAAACAAATTCTCCTTCTATCTTTGCTACTTTTACTTGCTGACCATTTAACTCTCCAATTATTCTTGGGTTCCAATGATCATCAATCAAATTAAGTTTTTCCCTTACGTTTATTGATTCCATTTATCTATTAATTATTGTTTTTTAAAACCAAACAAATAATATTAAAGCATTGCTTAAAAAGTAAAATTACCATGCAGGTGTAAATATAGTAAATAAGAATAGAGAGCCTTTTGACTAAAGCATTCCAAATAATGAATAGGTATTACTATTTAAGCCACATTGGTTTCTTTTCATTAATGATATTGTAGGTATAACACCCTTCAACATGGGCACCACGCAGGTACCCAGTACTCAACAAAAATTCCTTTGTAATTTCTCCACCCGTAAATTTAAATGTCATCTTGAATAGTCTTACCCATTGCTCTATGGTTAATGGGTGATTTTTATCCAACCACTTTCTAAATGAGCCAAAGGTATTTTTGAGCTCTACTATTTTTCTAGCGTTATTTATTGCAGCATTTATTTTTAGTCTATTCCGAATTATTCCTGGGTTTGAAAGAAGTCTTGTTATATCAACATTATCATACTTGGCAACAACCTCAATATTAAAGTTAGAATATGCCTTTCGAAAGTTGTCTTGCTTATTTAGAATAGTTGTCCATGATAAACCGGCCTGGTTTATTTCCAATGTCAAGCGGCAAAACAATTCATCATCCGATTCTATTGGAAATCCATATTGTGTATCGTGGTATATTCTATGAATATTATCATTGTCCAAAGAGGCAACATACTCACAATAAGAATTTGGTTTTTCCATTCTGCAAATTAATTTTTTAACAAAATATAGCCATTTAATGATGTGGCAATTAATAACCAGATAAGATATGGAAGTAATAAAACAGATTTCAATTTAAGTTCAGGCCAATGTATAAAAAGGAAGACCCCAATAAGTATTGTAAGCGCGCTAATTATAACAAGCCCTAGTATAACATTGTGGTAATAAAAGAAAGCTGGATTCCACGCAATATTTAATACCCACTGAATTAAAAATAGAGCAATCAGAAGGTTTTTATTTTCAACAACAGGCCACAAATATGCCATATAAATACTAAAGCATATCATAATTGTACTCCATGCAAATCCGAAGACCCAACCAGGTGGGGTCCATGGAGCCTTTGTCAAGCCAACATACCAATCGGATGGAACTCCTTTGCCAGTAAAAAAGCTTCCCAAAGCAAGTGCCCCAAAATTAATTGCTAAGAATATTATAAGTCTAAGAGTCATATTTTAAGTTTTATATGGTTGGATTATGTTTGAAATTGATTTTTATACCGTTGCAACAATCTAACTTCGCGTGTAAAAATGTTAATATTGAAATTGTCAAACGATATAAAATATTCTTATTTACCATTGATTATTTTGCTGCTAATATTGAATAAACCATTGGTATTTTATTATCTAGGTGTTTAATTCGAAATTTATCGGCTTCAATTTTTTTTGTCTTATCAAAACAATCATATGGTGAGTAGTCATATTCTTTTAATTCTTCTAATTTAAGTCCGTTTTTAATTAAACTATTTACTACTTCACTCATGCTATGATTCCACATTACATATTCTTGAGTTATGTCAGCAGTTTTATCTGCATAGGTGCCAATTTCCGTTTCTAATATTGGTCCTGAATTAAAATAACTGTAATCTATTTTATCGAAACTATCATTAAACATCCAAACCACAGGATGAAACTCAACAAATATAAATTTACCATCTAATTTGAGGTATCCAGAAATGATATTTGCCCATTTATTTAAATCTGGAAGCCACCCAATTACGCCATAGCTTGTGAAAATAATATCAAATTGCTTATCCAGATGGTTTGGTAAGTCATATATGTTACAACATATAAAATTTACTTTTGAATCTTCATCCTTTGCAATTCTTTTTGCATGCTCGATTGCCTTATCTGATATGTCAATTCCTGTAACATCAGCTCCAAGCCTACCTAGTGAAATAGTATCTTGTCCAAAGTGACATTGCAAATGCAAAATTGATTTCCCTTCAAGGCTACCAAGTAAGTCTAATTCAATAGATTTCAAGGATGTTTTACCATTTTGGAACCCGTCGAGGTCATAAAATTCAGATTTTATATGTACATCTGTTCTATTATTCCATGAATGGCGATTTATTTCCAAATATTCATCTTCCATTACCATTTTAGATATAATTAGTTTGCTTACTCTGTGGCTTGAGTTAAAAATTATTTCTACTTCATTTCCATGTCAAATGCCTGTTCATGCTGCAAAGATATGTCTGTATGATGATGAACCAGTCTCCATATTCCATCTTCTAAGTGAAAAATATTTGTGGCTCTATGATTTACATTTACAAGTTTTCCATCAGGTCCAATATTTGTACCTTGTTCAACACAGGTAACATATCCAACATCATTACCAGCAAATACATTCATATTGGCACATACAATTTTGCCTCCTAATTTCATTTCGGATACTTCTTTAAAATTTTTACCAATTTCATCCCAACCTTTTAAGTATCCTCCAAAAGGTCCCATGAAAGTAATTGAATCAGAATGTGACCAAAGTTTATTCAATGGTTCAAAATTGCCCATAAACATTTCGTTTAGTCCAGCATAAAGTTTATTATTAGCTTCAATAACTTCTTCAGTTCTCATATTTTTAGTTTTTAAATTTTTCATTGATTTTAGCTTGTTATCGCAGGAATTAACAGATATAATAGTAGCAATAACCAATATTGGTAATGACAAGTATAATAAATTTTTCATAATATATTCATTCAATATTTTAATCGAATTATCACATAATTATTTTAAAAATAACCGCTATAAAACAAGTTCTGCTGATCCTTTGGCATATGTAAAAGAATCAGACCAATAATTAGTCCATCTAAGTTTTCTGTCTATACCCCTTTCAATAATCCATTGCTCACCCACCTCACTTACAATTCTATTTCCATTTTCTTTAATTGTTGCCTCCCAGTGAACAATCCCATTTACCTGAACGCGTTCAGGATTTTCTGAGAGAACTTTAATTGATAAATCACCCACCCATTCGTGTACTTCATCGCAAAGTGAACGATGTAATTCTTGATGTGCCTCAAGTTTCAGCCATGAACCATTGGGAGCAAGAACTCCAGGGTTCACAAATAAATGCTCGGCCATTGAACCATTAACACCACTTTTGACAATTTTCCAAAAATCATACCCTAGATTTTGAATTTCTTTTTCATTAATCATAGCTTTAGTTTTTAAAATTTATGTAATCTACTGATATTTTTGGTAAAATAAAAATTGTTTGATTAACAATGGGTTTCGAGTAAATAAGCACTCTCATTTATTCATATATTAATTCAGTTTTAATTTCTCATTTTCGCTTTTTGTGTCTGTCTTTATAATTTGATGATTGTGATTTCTTTTTATTTCTTGCGGCAAAATATTCTTGCTTTCTTTGTGCTTTCTGCTTTTCAAATACTTTTTTTTCCTCAGCTGTCATTGGATTGTCAGTTTGAGGATAAGGATGTTCATTAATAACCTCAATTTTCTTGTTTATTAATTTTTCAATGTCTTTTATATAAGAATTTTCTTCGGGTTCACAAATAGATATGGATACACCTTCATCTCCAGCTCTGCCAGATCTTCCAATCCTATGAACATAGGTTTCCGCTATATTTGGGATATCATAATTGATAACATACCTCAATTTATCGATGTCAATTCCTCGTGCTGCAATATCAGTGGCAACTAAAACACTTATTTCTCCACTTTTAAATTGCTTTAGGGCTTTTTGTCTTTGATTTTGCGCTTTGTCACCATGTATGGCTGCTGTTTTGATTTTCTGTTTCTTTAGATTACGAACTATTTTGTCAGCACCATGCTTAGTTCTGGAAAATAACAGTACCTGATTAATTTTATGATGCCTAAGAATATGAAATAGTAAATCTTTCTTGTTCAACCTGTTGGTGTAGTAGAGATACTGATTAATGGTTTCAGCAGTGGAAGAAACAGGGTTTACTTCGACTTTAATAGGGTTTTGTAAGATTTTCTTTGATAGATCGACAATATTATTTGGCATTGTTGCTGAAAAGAATAGAGACTGTCGGTTGTGTGGTAACTTTGAAATTATCTTTCGAATATCATGAATAAATCCCATATCAAGCATTCTATCAGCTTCATCTAACACGAAATATTCAATATCTTTCAGTTTAATATAGCCCTGATCCATAAGGTCTAAAAGTCTACCTGGCGTGGCAACAAGAATATTAACTCCTCTGCGCAGCGCTTGGGTTTGAGCACTCTGATTAACACCTCCAAAAATAACTGTATTTCTTATTCGTGTATGTTTACCATAGGTTGAAAAACTATCTCCTATTTGAATAGCCAATTCACGAGTAGGAGTTATAATGAGTGCGTTTATTTTGAGTGGGCTATTGTTCTGTTTGCGATTATGAAATAAGTGCTGCAATATTGGAATGGCAAAAGCTGCAGTTTTACCTGTACCAGTTTGCGCACTTCCTAAAACATCTTTTCTATTTAGTATAAGAGGAATGGCTTTCTCCTGTATCGATGTAGGCACAGAATATTTTTCTTCATTTAGAGCCTTTAAAATTGGCTCAATAATTCCCAAATCTTTAAATTGCATTCTTCATTTTTTTTAATTCAGTAATTGATTATATAGGGATCAGTAATAACATTTAAGTTATGAGAAGTGAAATTACATTAATCCTAATTTTAAAGTGGCAATATACAAAATGCAAATAAAAAAGTGGTCTGAGTTTTAATCTAGACCACCCTTTAACTTATGATATAAAAACTATCGTAAAGCTTTAAAATTAATTTATCAAAAGATAAGTAATATTCAGGAAACAAATAAAATAGTCCGCAAGCTGTACCCTAAATCGGAACCTGATATTATTTAACTTCTCTGATTAGTTGAGTTGGGTCATACCCTTCTTCATTTGAGCTGACCTGTTTACTTGGTCCATAATGTCTCATTAAAACATTAAATTTCCCAGTATTATTTCCTTCTCTAATTGGTATATTATTTGGTTGTCCATCACATCCAAATCTAATTGTAAAAGTTCCATCAGTATTTTTCTCCGGGTTCATCTCACTTGAAATATTCGCCACATCATTAAACATATACCCGTCACCATTGTATACAGTTGCCGACCAAAAATCTCTTGATTGAGGATCAATAAAAGTCATCTCATAACAACCATCGGTACTCATATAATTACTAGTTTGATAAATATTATCCTCAACCATAGCACCACCCCAGCCACCAGCAGCACCAACATAATTCATATATGGTGTTTGACCACTTTCTTTATTTGAAAATGCTTTTGATTGATCATAACCATTACTAAAAGCTTTATTACCAGCTTCAGCAACCTTACTGAAGGATTCTTTATCCCAGTTTTTTACCATAAAAGGTTTTGAACTATTAAACTCTGCTTTAATATTTCTTCTTGCTTGATCATCTAAAGATCTTACGATAACGAAAGCATGTGTAGTTTTAGCCGTTAATTTATGCCTTCCAGGACCATAAATCATTAATTGAGTTTCGTGATTTTCATCTACTACTTGAATAGAAACATATTTATCAGTTTCTGGAATAGTAATGTAAATACCATCAGTCATATCAAAAACAGAAGTAGCATAATAAGTATCTCTATTCATTCTAACAACAAATTGTTTTGATGGATCACTTGGAGCTACAGGCATCTCTAAAAATTTATTAATCCCCCCAGCTTTTTTAATAATTGCATCAAAACGTAAATTTGTATAAGCTTGAGGAAAATTATCTTCAGTTACAATGATTGGAGACATTTCATTTTTTTCTATCTCAACCTTTGAATCTCCGGATTCTTTTTTAGTGTTTATATCGCATGATATAATCAATCCGATAATGAGAGTTATGGATAATAAAAGGTTTAATTTTTTCATAATTGCTTTATTGTTTATTGTTGTTTAATGTTTTTATTCCACTTGCTATGAATATCAATAAGGAGATATCATAACAAATCTTGTTTTGATATATATTCACTCTTTAAATATATATGTTTTATAACGTATAATTAACCGAAATAATATATTAATCCAGCTTTTTAATGATTTTTTACTCATCTTTCACTAGTCTAAATCCTATATGTTGCATTCCTGTGTCTGGAGACAATCTCATTCTTCTTGAATTTCTATAACCTGAACACCAATTATCATGGCATAAAAATGAACCTCCACGCACTACCTTGTTTGTTGCATATGGATTATTAATTTCTGTGCTTCCCCTAGGGCCCTGAGGGTTATATGTAATGTTATTTGCATTTTTAAGATCATTATAATAATAGGGGCTATACCAATCGTTTGTCCACTCCCATACATTACCTGCTATATCATATAGTCCATAGTCATTTGGAGGAAATGACTTTACGGGTGCAATATTCTCAAAACCATCAAGTGCAATATTTGTGTATGGAAAATCTCCTTGTAAAAAATTTCCTTTCCAATTTCCTGTATCAAAAGTTTCATTACCCCAAGGATACATTGTTCCATTTCTTCCACCTCGCATTGCATATTCGTATTCTGCTTCTGTTGGTAATCTCTTGCCCATCCATTTAGCATAAGCCATAGCATCATACCAAGATACTTGTGTAACTGGTAAGTTTTTGATTTTATTTATGGAAACTGTGTTACCATCAGGATTTTTCCAACATGCTCCTTGTGTAAACACCCACCAGTTGCTTGGGTTATTTTTATCCACCTTCTCATCTACAAGATGAAATACTAATGCTCCTGCCTTTAATTGTTCATCTGAAGGTTTTGGAGTTCCTTCTGGCAATTGCTTTTTTAATTCTTCCCAATTAATATCATACTCTGCAACTGTTTTATAGTTTGTGGCATTAATAAACTCCATGTACTGGCCAATGGTTACTTCGTGTTCGTCCATATAAAAATCGTCAATCTGGACAAGGTGTTTAGGAAATTCATCTCCTTGTGGAAGGGCCGTCGCAGGCATTTCATTATCCTCCTTGGGGAAATCTCCCCCCATCTGAAATTTTCCTCCCTTTATGAATACCATTCCCGTTTTAGATGATGATTTCTTGGCTGACGGTTTTATTAATTTTATGGCATCCATAAAGTTTTTTTCCAAAAATTCTTTACCCAATAAACTATCTGTTAATGAACAGGAATGATTTTCATTGACTGCAGTATCAGAATTTTTAAGCGGATCACATGAAATTATAGTCAATCCTAAGAATAATAAAATGTAAAATGCCTTATTTTTTATTTTAAAACTAAAGGCCATATTATATTTGCTGGGACATAATTTCACTATATTACATTATGATGCTCGTGTGATTTTAAAATAGGTTTAAAGAATCTTGATAATATAAATCTATCTGTGTTTATTAAATGTTATCAAAGATAAATATTTTCATGTTTGTAATATTATTATCTTAATATCACCTTGGAAGTGGAAGTTGAGTTGCTTGTTTTAACAACAACGAAATATATGCCTGGTGGTTGATCTAAATGTATTTGAGCATTGGACGTCAGATCATCATTGGAAAAGACCAATTCACCAATTGTATTATATATTTTTATTGAAGAAGTAGATGTGTTTACCGTCTCAATATTTATGGTTCCCGCAGAAGGGTTAGGATAGATAAACGTATTCTCATTGCCTTCATCAAACGCTATTTCTACTGAAGTGGTGACAAGCATATTTTTATAAACTCTTGGCTTAAAAATATCTGTAGTTGCTTGATTTGCAATACCCGTAACAATCATATCAAGATCGTTATCACCATCAATATCACCAATTGCTGTGGTTGATACATAAACTCTTACCAGTGAGTCTACCAGGTTAAAATTGTTATTTCCCAAATTTTCGTAGATGTGCGCTGCCACACCCGCTCCTCCAGTAGCACCAGTAACAAACACATCTAAATCATTATCATTGTCAAAATCAGCAAAATCGACTGTCCCAATAAAGCATCCTATAAAAGGAGTATTTGTTTCTAAACTAAATACCCCGCTTCCATCATTTAGATATAATTGACAGACATACTCAAAAGATTCATTCATCCCATTTAGGAGTATGTCCATATCACCATCTCCATCAGAGTCACCAGCACAAATATTACTATTTTCAACTCCATCAAAAGGTGTATTATTAACCAAACTAAAATTGCCTAAGCCATCATTTTCATATAAGCTGGTCTTTTTTTCACCATTGTTATCTGTTCCCGTAATGATTAGATCCATATCGTTATCGTTATCCATATAGAAAAAAGTTGAGGAAAATCCTCCTATAAAAGGAGTTGACGCTACTTCAGTGAAAACTCCAGTACCATCGTTAAAATATAGTTTCGAGAATATCGTATTATTATTATCCAGCCCACACATAAAAACATCCAAATCTCCATCGTTGTCAATATCTTCAAAGTCAACATCTCCTCCTAAGCTTCCTTCAAATGGGGCACTGGGGTCTAACGTATAATTTCCTGAGCCATCATTGAGATAAAAATTAGCATAATAGACCGGACTGCCATCTCTTCCAGTTAGCATTAAATCCAAATCTCCATCTCCATCAACATCGGCAAACTCTATATCACCACCTTCAGTATTATTAGATAGTCCCGTATCGTTTATTTCAGTGAAAATGCCCAGGCCGTCATTGCTGTATAATGTGGTTTTCCGATCAGCCAATTGAGCATTGGCACCTGTAATTATCAAGTCAAGATCGCCGTCGTTGTCAATATCGGCCATGGCACAAGAGCCTTGTCTGGAATCATATAAGTTGTTTACTGTTGTGTCTTCCTGTAAATTGATATTCTGCGCAATACTTGCTACAGAAAAAAGAATAAGTACGAGTTGTAAATACAATAGTTTCATTTTCAAATTCATTTAATACATTAAAAAATAGCAAAATGCAAATATGATTATTTATTAATTTAAAATCTTCACGCTTAAGGATGAAAACATGTTAAATGTTGTTAAGAGGAAGGCAAAAGTAATTTATTTTCTAGTGTCTTCTACATTAAAAAGCCATGCGTATCCTTGATTTGTTCAGGTATATCAGAATCATCAATCATCTCACGCAGATCTATCTCGATTCCTCGTGATATAGCCGTTATGGGAACATCATTATATGTCCCCTCGAAAGGATTTTCAGAATAATCACCAATCTTTTCCATTAAACCAAACACCCAACAAATCAGACCGGTTAAAAATGGAATGGCCCAAAACTCAATGCTAACCCTATTACCCATAACATCTAAAAGTCCAAAGGGAACGAATACACAAAAAAGAATAGTAAGCCATACTGATCCCGTTACATATTGCCTGGGAAACGGAAAATTTTTTATTCTCTCTGACTTACCTTGACCATCATAAAAATTAGCAATTAATTTATGAAACTCCATGTGTCTAAAATCCTCATAATATTCTTTATCCCTTAACTCTTGGAGTCTTAAGGATTGTATTTTAAGAAGCTGGGCAGCTTTATTGGTTTTTCCATCCAATTCAGAAATTTCTTCAGTGGATAAATAATTGGAAAGTGCTTTATCTAAATTCCGATTATAGCCTTCAGAAACATGCGGTGCATAGACCCCTTTAACTCTTTGCTCAAAATGCTCCCATTCTTTACTTAACCTAAGTTGATGCCTCAAAATAGTTATCCAAGCTATATGTCTATAAATAAGTTCTTTTTGTATTTGTGATTTGTTTTCTCCTTGAACAAATGTGATTACCGCAACAGAAAAAGTTCTACTATTATTTACAATACTTCCCCAAATTTTTCGTGCTTCCCAAATTCTATCATATGAGCTATTATTCTTAAAGCCCAAATAAAACGCCACAGCGATACCTATTAAGCCCAATGGTGCCCATGGTAGTGAAATATAGATTTGTGTGAAATATGAAAAGCTGGTTATAACTAAACCATACAGCACTCCATAAATAAATGGTTCTTTAGACCAATTAAAAGTCATCCAAAAGCCATAACGTCTTTTTACGTACATAAATTGAAAATTTAGTTTAGAAAATCAAAAATAATAAATATAGTTTCCATATAAACGACATTTTTATGTGCTTAGGAAAGCTTTATATGTAGACTTGTATGTAATTGTTTTATATGGTTGGTTAAGAATATTTTACCATTGCTATGGGTTTTTCTGTCTTTTCAATATTTTGTAAATTCTATTATTAATTATTTCTGATAAGTTCCAATTATACAACTTGGAATCAGTTGTACTATAGAACTCAATAATAACGCAATCAATATCTTCATAATATTGAGCAAAGCTCTGATAGCCAGGGACCCATCCAGAATGCTCATACTCATAAATGGAAGAATATATTTCCTGTTCTCCCGTTTCAAACAATGATCCATCGTTCAATGCCCTTAAGAAAGTACCCACGTCTTCTGCTGTGGCATGCATACCATAGTCGTTTACCTTTAAATCAAAGGGGTACCCTACGTGATAGCCACTCATCACATCGTCAATATTCACTACACTAAGGGAACTGAAAGTGTTGTTAAGATGCAGTGGGGTAAGAACTTCTTCCTGAATGAATTGAAAGTTGTCATACCCTAGTTCATTATCCATAATCTTGTTGATTAACAGATAATTCGTGTTACAATATTCATAGTCTGTGTCAGGTTCAAAATTGGCCGGCTTGTCTAGTATCAATGCAAGACCTTCTTCAAAGGTCTCTGTTGGAGCTGCCCAAAAATTCGGAGCGTCCGTAAAATTGGGGATTCCACTCCGGTGCTGTAACAACATCTTTAATGTAATTTTGTCCGCATTTTCAATTCTACCAACAACATCAGGCATATAATCAGACAAAGATTTATCCATATAAAGCCGTCCATCACTAACCAATTTGGTAACTGCGACAGCATCATATAGTTTGCTAATACTGGCAATCTTGAATAATGAATGTGGGTCAGCAGGAATATTATTTTTCTTATTTTTCCAACCTGCAGCGTAATAAGCAGTAGGCTTACCTCCTTGGTCTACAAAAACAATCATTCCATCAAATCCATGACCAATAGCTTCATTTACTTGTTCTTGAATCGTATTAGGTAATGGTAAAATCCATGCCTTAACCAAAAGCCATGGAACGAAAAACATGGATATTATGGTTCCAACAAGCAATATTATTCTAATTATCAGTGTTACTTTTTTCTTATCCATAACATTTAAAAAAAGTGATCAAATATAATTTTATAAATAATACGGTTTCGCAGATTCATAATTTCTTCCATTAGTGATATTACAATATCAAACCTTATACCCATTATGAAGGATTGAATAATAGTCCAAGTTGCAACTTCTTCAAAATCAACTCGGTTTAATTCTGTGAAGTATAAAATACATCTGAAAGCTGAAAAGATAACTAGTACAATTAAATACGTTTTAAGTATTAAAAGGATGTTATTATTTCTCATCTATAATCAGTTAATTAATGTGCAAATCGGAGATGGCTAATCTAAGCTATAAATGTGGTTTAGTCATTTTTGTTTATGGTTTTTTTAAAAAATAATCACAAATTATTGGGAGAAAGGTCTACTAATTAAATTGTATTTGCTAATATTTGTTACCAGTATAATACCATAATGCTTTTAATGCAACCTTTTTATTATTGGTTTATGTTATTTATTACTTCCATTTTTTTAACAACAAATTGTTTACCTAAGATTAATTTCTAATTATAAGTACATTTAAACTACTGTATATCACAGCTTTTATAAGGGAATATATATATTTGTTGAATAAGTGTATTATTACTAATTTTGTCGAGTTTTATAAAAGATAAACCCACAAAGAAAACTAATTAAAATGGAAAAAATAACCGTAATAGGTGCTGGTAATGTTGGAGCTACATGTGCTAATGTAATTGCTCATAAGGATCTTGCAAAAGAAGTAGTATTACTAGATATAAAAGAAGGAATTGCCGAAGGTAAAGCCCTTGATATATGGCAAACATCTGCAATAAATCATTTTAATACTCGCGTAATTGGTGTTACCAATGATTATTCAAAAACAGAGGGATCTGGAATAATAGTTATTACTTCAGGATTGCCCCGCAAACCTGGTATGTCGCGTGACGATTTAATAAAAACCAATGCTAAAATAGTTAAAGACGTTACTGAAAAGGCAATTAAACATTCTCCGGATGCTATAATTATTGTTGTGAGTAATCCTCTAGATGTAATGACTTATGCTGCATTCAAAGCGTCGAATAGACCTGCCAGCAAAGTATTTGGTATGGCGGGAACGCTAGATACAGGGAGATATCGTGCATTTTTAGCGGAAGCAATAAATGTAAGCCCAAATGATATCCATGCAATGCTATTGGGTGGTCATGGCGATACAATGGTTCCGCTACCCAGATATACATCCGTTAATGGTATACCGGTAAGTCAGTTACTTGAAAAAGAAAAAATAAATAGCATTGTAGAACGAACAAAGAAAGGTGGAGGTGAATTGGTAAACCTAATGGGAACAAGCGCATGGTATGCGCCAGGTGCTGCAGCTGCTCAATTGGCTGAAGCAATTGTTGATGATCAGAAAAAAATTGTTCCTCTGTGTGCTTACCTTGATGGTTCTTATGGGCTTACAGATGTTTATCTTGGAGTTCCTGTAAAGTTAGGTAAGGATGGTATCGAAGAAATTATTGAGATTGACCTTGATGATGATGAGAAAAAACTTTTGGAAACATCTGCTAATTCAGTTAAGAATGTTATGAAAGCTTTAGATGATATGAACATTCTCTAATAAAGATATCATTTGTAAAATGACATTATTGCTCATAAATATTGTGAGTTTTTCTTTTATGTAGATACTTTTTTACCTTGTTTTCATCATCCTTTATTACTCTAAAATGGAAAAGATAGTTGTTCTAACAGGCGCAGGCATAAGCGCTGAGAGTGGAGTAAAAACATTTAGAGATAATAACGGATTATGGGAAAACCACAAGATTGAAGAAGTAGCAACTCCTGAGGCATGGCATAAAAATCCTAAACTAGTATTAGAATTCTATAACCAGAGACGTAAACAATTATTTGAAGTCGAGCCAAACAATGGACATAAAGCTCTTGTTGAGCTTGAGAATTTATATGATGTTCAAATAATTACTCAAAACGTTGATGACTTGCATGAACGAGCTGGGTCATTAAATATAACTCACCTGCATGGTGAACTTAAAAAAGTAAGGAGTTCTGCCGATTCATCTCTTGTTTACGAATTGGATAATTGGGAGATAAAAATAGGAGATAAATGTGAAAAAGGAAGCCAATTACGACCTCATATAGTATGGTTCGGAGAAGGGGTACCCATGATTGAAAAAGCAATTAAACTTGTTTCACTAGCTGACATACTCATCGTTGTTGGAACCTCAATGGTAGTATATCCAGCTGCAAGTCTAATAAATTATGTGAGAAGTGAAGTTCCAAAATATTACATTGATCCCAAGGCTTTTGCAGTTCCTGGGATTTCCAACTTAACAACAATCAATGAAACGGCTGGTGTGGGTTTACCAAAACTAATAAACGAATTAACAAATAGGCATTGATAATTTAATCAGAATAATTTCTGCTGCTTAACACTTTCAGGAATTATTAAATCTGGGTCATTATGTTTTGGAGAATTAATTCTTTTTGAAACAGAGTAAAATTCTAATTTATTGGAATCATAAGATTCAATATATCCTTTAAGTTCATCAACAGGGAGGTCACTCAACCAGTATTTTTCAATATCTGGTCTCAGAATAACAGGCATGCGGTTATGAATTATTTTTATTTTCTCAGTGGCTACCGTTGTTAGAATTGAAAATGTATTAATCTCATTATTTTCTGCATCTTTCCATGTATCCCAAATACCTGCCATTGAAAATACATTTTCAGTCTTAAGAAAAATGCGGTAGGGAGTCTTATTACAATCCTGCCTCCACTCATAAAAACCATTGGCAGGAATTATACATCTCCTTTTATTGAAAGAATACATAAATGATGGTTTTTCCAATATTGTTTCAGCCCTAGCATTTATATTTCGAAACCCTACCATTGGATCCTTAGCCCAAAATGGGATAAGACCCCATTTAAAATAACTAAGCTTTGTGGGATTTATATTGGTTAGTATTGGAAGTTTTTGTGATGGAGCACAATTATAATTTGGATTGTAAATATCATCAAATACCTCAACACTATATCTTTCGGATATATGTTTTCCCTTTACTGATAATTGAAATCTGCCACACATGAAAAAAATCTTAATACATCAAAGTTTTTAAGAACTTCTAAACTCAATCGATAGTAATAAAAGTAGATAATATTAGTAAACCTTGGCACTTACACCAATTGCCTCAACTTTTTTAGCAATTTCCTCAAGTTCTTCCTTTGGGATTTTAATTAAGTTTTTCGCAGGAGTTCCCCTATCGATTGGGTAAATCATTACATACTCAGGGTTAATTTTTTTAATCACCTTTAGCCAAGCATCAATTTCTTCAGGTGTAGTATTATCAATTATATTGTTGTTGTACTCACCACGAAAGAACAAAGTTTGAATTATTAACTTTCCCTCAAATCCAAGTAACCCATCAATAATTTTATTCATTGATAATTTGCCCATGACCTGATTAATATTATTGAATGTTTCTTCAATTGCAGCATCCAACTTTAGAATATTTTTATCAACCTTTTTTAAGGCATCAGTTACCGATTTTTTATGAAGCATACTGGCATTGGATAAAATGCTTATTGCCGCATTTGGTGCATACTTATCTCGAGCCGCAATTGTATCTTCAATTATTTCAGGAAATTTAGGATGTATGGTGGGTTCACCATTACCTGCAAATGTAATTGCATCGGGTTCATTAACTGTTCCATGGAGTTCCTTAAGTTTGATTTCAAGTCGTGTTTTAAAGTTATCTCGCTTGGGGAGAACTATCTTAAGTCCTTTTTGATTATTAGTCCATCCACACTCACAGTAAATACAGTTAAAATTACAAAACTTATTATCAGTTGGTAGTAGGTTAATACCCAAAGACACACCTAAGCGTCTGCTAAATATTGGTCCAAATATTAGTTCGTCAAATAAAAATCCTGACATAGTTTTTAAGTTTATGCAAAAATAGATTTAATTTTGAACCTATATTCAGAGATTCTCTGCTTAAATTTTGTAATAAAATAACCTTGGATTAATAATGTCAACACTTCGAGAACTTAAAGCGCCAATACAAAACGACCTTAAGCAATTTCAGAAAATTTTTCGTGGTTCAGCAAAATCATCTGTACCTCTATTGAATATTATAATGAAGTACGTTTTTAAATCTAAAGGTAAACAAATAAGACCATTAATTGTAATTTATAGCTCAAAACTTTTTGGAAAAGTAAGCGACAAAACCCACCGAGCTGCTGCATTAATTGAGCTTTTACATACAGCAACCCTTGTTCATGATGACATTGTTGATGATAGTGATAAACGAAGAGGCCGATTCTCCATAAACGCCCTCTGGAAAAATAAAATAGCTGTTTTAGTGGGTGATTATCTGCTGTCAAGAGGCATGCTAGTGGCCCTACAGGCAAAAGATTATGATACTCTTGAGATTGTGTCTGATGCTGTTAAAGAAATGAGCGAAGGAGAATTGTTGCAAATAGAAAAGGCTCGGAAACTTGATATCGATGAGTCTATTTATTATGAGATTATAAGAAAGAAAACAGCATCCCTATTAGCCTCATGCTTTGCCGTAGGTGCTGCTGCAACTTCATGTTCAAAAGATGAAGTAAAACAAATGTGGAAAATTGGAGAGTATTTAGGTATGGCATTTCAAATCAAAGATGATATTTTTGATTTTGAGAAAACAAATATCATTGGAAAACCAACCGGGATTGATATAAAAGAGAAAAAAATGACCCTCCCTCTAATTTATCTTATAAATAATTCCTCCCCATCGGCAAAAAGAAGTATTATTAGAAACATTAAAAACCATAGTAAGAATAAAAAGTATACCGATAAAATCATTGAAGAGGTTCGAAACTGTGGAGGACTAGAGTATGCATCTGAAAAGATGAGGGAGTATACCGATATGTCCTTGGAATTATTAATGAAGTTTCCAGAAAACGAATCACGAAGAGCCCTTGAACAACTGATTGAATTTTCCATATCAAGAAGTGATTAAACTAAGCCATTTTAAGTGTAAATGAGAAAGTCGTTCCTTCTCCCAGATTGCTTCTTACGCTAATGGTTTGTCGATGAGCCTCTATAATATGTTTGACTATTGCAAGCCCTAATCCCATTCCGCCTTTGTCTCTAGACCTGCTCTCCTCAGTACGATAAAACCTTTCAAATACCCTGACCAAGTTTTCTTCAGGCATACCAATACCATTGTCCTGAATTTCGATTAGATAATTGTCATGGAAATTATAAAATGATATTGTAACCACAGGATCATCCATTTTGCCATATTTGATGGCATTATCAATCAAATTAATCATAACCTGTCTAATTCTACGAATATCAGCAAGTACTTTTATAGATTTTGAAGCAATTGGGTTTATTATGATTTTAGTTTTATTTAGCAGTGCCTTTTGTTCCATAAAATCGATAACCTCAGTTGCTAGTTCATAAAGATTAAATGACTCAACATTTAATTCTAAGTTTACGGATTCAAGTTTTGATATTTCTTCCAAATCTTCAACTAAAGCTATCATTCTATTAACACTATTTTGTGTTTTTTGCAGAAACTTTACATTTATTGTTTTGTCTTCAAGACCACCCTCCAGCAAAGTATCAACATATCCTTGTATATTAAAAACAGGGGTTTTGAGCTCATGGGAAACATTCCCTAAAAACTCTCTACGATAACTAGCCATTTGTTTCAACTCATTAATTTCCTGCTTTTTTTCCTCACTCCACCTTAAAACCACTTGGTTTACCAAATCTAATACATCATTTGAATTTTTATTCTTCTTTTCAGCCTTCATTGTTGTTTGAGGCTCTCCTATGGTTTTATATATGATGTCTATTTTCTCATGAAAAAACTTACTAATACTGAAGTTTATCAAAAAAAAGGATGAAATAAATATTACCGCAATTATTACCATTATAATTGTAATATCTATACTTTCTACATAGATTGATATTAGAATTAATATAACTCCTGATATAAGAGCTAATAAAATCGCATTAAATAAAGCAATATTTTTTGGTGAGTTAATCAACATTATGTGTTAAACTTATATCCGACTCTCTTAACTGTTCTTATATATTCATTCCCAAGCTTCTCCCTAATTTTTCTAATATGAACATCTATAGTTCTATCTCCTACAATTACATCTTGATCCCAAACATTTTCGAAAATTTCATCACGCGAGAAAACCTTATTTGGAGCAGATGCTAACAAATATACAATTTTGAATTCTTTGTTTGGAAGTATAAGCTCAATTCCATTTTTAACAACAACAAATTTCTCTCTGTTAATTATTAACCCTTCCACTTCCAAGACTGATGACTGTGTAGTCTTTTCTTTATCTGCTGTTCTACGAAGAATTGCAGAAATCCTACTTAATAAAACTCTAGGTTTAATTGGTTTTGATACATAGTCATCAGCACCCGATTCAAAACCTGCTATCTGACTGTAGTCTTCGGAACGCGCAGTAAGAAACATTATAATAATATTATCTAACTCTTGAATTTTTCTAATTTCCCTAACTGCACCTATGCCATCCATTTCGGGCATCATGACATCCATTAAAATTAGATTTGGTTTATGCTTTTTTGCTTTTTCTATAGCTTTTATACCATTATTGGCAGTTATAACTTTATAACCTTCTTTTTTAAGGTTATATGATAAGAACTCAATTATGTCTTCCTCATCATCAACAAGAAGAATCGAATACTTATTATTGTCCATTATGTTCAACTTTTAATACGCTCGCAATTTAATAATATATGAATTATTATATGTAATCAAAAATTAATTTATGGTTAAGTTTAATCCTTAATGGTGTGTAATTTAGTGAAATAGTTTAGTAATTGTTCATTCATAAACGATGGGCCTAGTATTTCCGATCATAATAATTTGCAACTACTATTATTTTAAATTTGTAAGCAACAATATTAAAATGGCTGAACATATTAATCTCACTCAAATAATTAAAACCCTACCGGAAAAATCAGGAGTCTACCAATATTTTAATGGTGATGGAATTATTATATATGTTGGTAAAGCCAAAAACATAAAAAAAAGAGTTAGTAGTTACTTTACCAATTCTCATCAATCAGGAAAAGTAAAGGTACTTGTGAAGATGATTGCAGATATAAATTGTATTGTAACTGATACCGAATTAGATGCATTGCTTTTAGAGAATAACTTGATAAAGAAATATCAGCCCAAATATAATATTCAACTAAAAGATGATAAATCGTTTCCATGGTTGTGCATTAAAAATGAACCATTTCCACGCATTATATCAACACGACATGTTATAAAAGATGGTTCCGAATATTTTGGACCATATGCATCCGTGAGAATGATGAAAACATTAATGGAAATTGTTAAACAATTATACCAGATTCGCACCTGCTCACTAAATCTATCTCAGGCCAATATAAAAAAAGGTAATTATAAGGTCTGTCTTGAATACCACCTGGGCAACTGCCTAGGGCCATGTGTAGATAAGCAGGCGGAAGAAGATTATAACAATACAATAAGTCAAATAAAGCGCATAATAAAAGGTAATATATCATCAGTTATCGAAGAGCTAAAGACCCTAATGACAGCACTAGCTGATAATATGGAATTTGAGAAAGCTCAACTAATAAAAGAGAAAATAGAACTTTTAGAGAAATACAAAAGTAAATCTACTATTGTAAATCCTAAAATTCATAATGTTGATGTTATTTCAATGGTGAAAAACAAAAATCATTCTTACCTAAACTTTCTAAAAGTTATAAATGGTTCAATAATTCAAGCTCATACTGTAGAAGTAAAAACAAAACTTGAAGAAACAGACCAAGAAATACTTTCCTATGCATTAATGGACTTTAGGAATAGGTTTGATAGTCAGGCAAAAGAGGTAATAACACCCTTTGATCCTGACATTAATATTCCAGATGTTACCATAACGATACCAAAAAGAGGAGACAAAAAGCACTTATTGGAGTTGAGTGAAAGAAATGCTAAACACACTATGATCGAAAAGCAAAAACAAAAAGATCTTATCGATCCCAATAGACACAAAAACAGAATTTTAGCTCAAATGAAAAAAGATCTTAGAATGAATGTTATTCCTTCTCACATTGAATGTTTTGACAACTCCAATTTTCAAGGCGATTATCCTGTTGCGGCAATGGTTCAATTTTTAGACACACTGCCAAATAAAAAAGGTTATCGGCACTATAATATAAAAACTGTTGAAGGGCCCAATGATTTTGCTTCAATGGAAGAAGTTGTTAAGAGAAGGTATAGCCGGTTACTTCATGAAAACAAAAGTCTCCCTCAACTAATAATCGTTGATGGAGGTAAGGGGCAATTAAGTTCGGCAGTAAAAGCTTTAAAAGCTATTGGTCTATATGGTAAAATTGCAATTATAGGAATTGCAAAACGATTAGAAGAATTATATTTTCCTGAAGATTCAGTGCCTCTTTACATTGATAAAACATCAGAAACCCTTAAGGTTATTCAAAGAATGCGTGATGAGGCTCATAGGTTTGGAATTACTCATCACAGAAAGAAATTTGAAAAGGGCACCATTAAATCTGAATTAACTTCCATAGAAGGTGTTGGATTTTCAACTGCTCAAAAGCTACTTTGGAAATTTAAATCTGTTAAGAAAATAAGAGTGACATCCTTGGTTGATTTATCAAATGTCATTGGTAAGTCAAAAGCAAAAATTATATTCAGTTATTTTAATAATAAAGATGTATAAAAACGAAAAGTCCCGTCCAGGCGGACAGGATCTTTTCACATATTAACCTAAAAACCCTCATGTTTGAGGGATAACCCAAAAAATTAACCTGCTAAAGTTAATAGTTCTATGAAGAACTAACGCAAAGATAAACAAATTTCAATGCTAATCTATTGAATGGAGAAAATTAAGATTTAAAGTTGAATCCATTATCTTCATAGATTCATTATTGGCTAATTATAAATTACTCCTCAAAGTTTTTCTCTCTTAGGGTAAAGTTTTTACCAAGATATACTTTTCTCACATGCTCATCCTCCGCCAAGTCTTTTGCTGAACCTGATTTTAAGATGGAACCTTCAAAAAGTAAATACGCTCTATCCACAATGGTCAATGTTTCATGAACATTATGATCCGTAATAAGTATTCCAATATTTTTTTTCTTAAGCTTAGATACTATTGTTTGAATATCCTCCACAGCAATTGGATCCACTCCAGCAAATGGTTCATCCAATAAAATGAACTTAGGATCTACGGCCAGGGCTCTGGCTATTTCTGTTCTTCTACGTTCGCCTCCGGAAAGCTGTATTCCCAAACTTTTTCTTATGCTGCTGAGGCCAAACTCATCAAGTAACCCTTCTAACCTTTCTTCCTGTTGTTGTTTTGTCAAATCCGTAAATTGCATCACAGCTTTAAGATTATCTTCTATGCTTAAATGTCTAAATACAGATGCCTCCTGAGCCAAGTAACCAATCCCCCTCTGTGCTCTTTTGTACATGGGCTCATTGGTTATCTCAACATCGTCAAGAAATACCCTGCCTGAAAAAGGTTTAATCAATCCAACAATCATATAAAAGTTGGTGGTTTTTCCTGCACCATTGGGTCCAAGTAATCCAACAATTTCGCCTCTTTTTACTTCCATTGAAACATGGTTAACAACTGTACGTTGTTTATATTTCTTTACAAGTTCTCTGGTCCAAAGTTTCATTTATACTGACTACATTAATTATCTAACTACTATAAACGTTGGTTGTTGGTTTCAATTATATCTTGCATTAAAAAATACCTTCTTTTAGGATATCGTGAAGATGAATAATACCACTATAATTATCACCATCCATAACGGGAAGCTGCGTAATATTATTCTCTCGCATCATCGATAATGCATTTACTATCAATGAGTCTTTTTCAATGCTTAATGGTTCTCTGGTCATTATATCCTTTGCGGCTAAATGCTTATAATCGTCGTGGTTTTCAATCATTCGTCTTAAATCACCATCTGTTATAACACCTATCATTTTGCCATTATCAATTACAGCAGTGGTGCCAAGTCTTTTTGATGATATCTCAATTATAACATTTGAGATTTTTTCATTGATGTCAACTGCTGGAGCATCATTTTTTGAGCTAAGATCATTAACTCTCATGTACATCTTCTTACCGAGGGACCCACCAGGATGATAATTAGCAAAGTCCGTAGCCGAAAATCCTCTCAATCTTAATAAACAAACTGCCAGTGCATCTCCCATAACTAACTGAGCAGTGGTACTTGTCGTTGGAGCAAGGTTGTTTGGACAAGCTTCTCTTTCTACAGTCGAGTTCAACATCAAATCAGAATTATGAGCTAAATAAGATTTAACATTACCTACTAGAGCTATTATTTTATTTTTCCTCGATTTTAATAATGGAACTAAAACCTTAATTTCAGGTGTCTCTCCACTTTTGGAAATAATAATTAATATATCATCAGGCCTAACAATTCCAAGGTCGCCATGTATGGCATCTGCAGCATGCATAAAAATGGAAGGTGTTCCGGTGGAATTAAAGGTGGCTACAATTTTTTGTGCAATTATAGCACTCTTACCAATTCCAGTTACGATAACCCTGCCTTTTGATTTATAAATTAAGTTTGCTGATTCAACAAAGTCATCGTTAATGGAATCAACAAGGTTAATTATTGCCTGGTATTCATCCTTTACAACTGATATAGCTATTTCTTTTATTTTACTATTTGTACCCAATTAAATTTTTATTAATTATTGTGATTTTGATTTATATATTGTTATATTTGTGAAAGGCATTAAAAACATTGAACAAAAATCTATTCAATCAATATTATGCATTAAAACAATAATTTGTAAATTCTTACAAAGATATATTTTATCTGACTAATTGATGGGAACCACTAATGATATTTATGAAGCCAGAAAAATTCTTAAGACTTTTTTTGGTTTTTCTAGTTTCAAAGGAGAGCAAGAAGAGATCATCCAGAATGTGATGGATGACAAAAACACTTTTGTTGTTATGCCAACAGGAGGAGGTAAGTCTTTGTGTTATCAGCTCCCAGCATTAATGAATGAAGGAACTGCAATAGTAGTTTCTCCCCTTATTGCACTCATGAAGAATCAGGTAGATATGATTCGAAACTTTGGAACTGAAACTGGCATTGCTCATGTAATGAATTCATCTCTTTCAAAGGCAGAAATTAAACAAGTAAGGGGCGATCTAACTGTTGGTAAAACAAAGCTACTTTATATGGCGCCCGAGTCTCTTACAAAAGAAGAGAATGTAATCTTTCTGAGAAAAATAAAAGTATCATTTTTTGCCATAGATGAAGCACACTGTATTTCTGAATGGGGTCATGATTTCAGGCCTGAGTATAGAAAGCTACGATCAATTATTAATTCCATAAATCCTGATTTGCCTACTATAGCATTAACGGCAACAGCTACTTTAAAGGTACAAGAAGATATTCTTAAAAACTTAGAGATATCAGATGCTGATGTTTATAAGGCATCTTTTGATAGGGAAAATCTTTATTACGAAGTAAGACCAAAAACAAAAAATGTAATAAAAGATATAATCAAGTACATAAAAACTCAACCCAATAAGTCAGGTATTGTTTATTGCCTAAGTAGAAAAAAAGTAGAAGAAATTGCCGAATCGCTTGTTGTAAATGGCATAAGGGCTCTGCCCTATCATGCCGGACTTGATGCTTCTACAAGACGAAATAATCAGGATATGTTTCTCATGGAAGAGGTGGAAGTTATTGTGGCAACAATAGCATTTGGAATGGGTATTGACAAACCGGATATTCGGTTTGTAATCCATCATGATATTCCAAAAAGTATTGAGGGATATTACCAAGAAACAGGCAGAGGTGGAAGAGATGGTAGAGAAGGAAATTGTATTACATTTTATTCCTATGATGATATTCAGAAATTAGAAAAATTCATGAAGGATAAGCCTGTTGCAGAGCAGGAAATTGCGAAAGAATTACTTTTTGAAACAGTTGCATATGCTGAATCCTCGGTTTGTCGACATAAGCTGTTACTACATTACTTTGGCGAAGGATATACCAAAGAAAGTTGTGGAGCATGCGACAACTGCTTGAATCCCAAAGATAAATTTGAAGGTAAAGAGGATATTATACTAACCTTAAAAACAGTATTGGATCTAAAGGAGCAATTTAAAATCAAAATTATTAGCGAAATACTTGCAGGAAAAAAGAGTGGTGATATAAAATCAATTAAACTTGATAAAGTCCCTTTATTCGGAGCAGGAAAAGAACATGATGAAAAGTATTGGGTGATGGTTATCCGTCAAGGCTTAATACAAAAATTGGTGGAAAAGGAGATCGAAAATTATGGTATTATAAAGTTAACTGATAAGGGTAAGGATTATATAAATAATCCATATAGTATATTAATCGCAAAAGATCACGACTATGACCATAATGATGATGATGATATAATACTAAAAGGGGGCGGCCAAAGGCAAAGTGGTGCTGATAAAGTACTTTTTTCCTTACTAAAGGATCTTCGAAAAGACATTTCCAGAAATGAAAACCTTCCACCCTTTGTTATTTTTCAGGATCCATCGTTGGAGGATATGACCATACAATATCCCATAAGTGAAGATGAACTGAAGCAAATTTCGGGAGTAGGTGCAGGAAAAGCTGCAAAATATGGTAAACCATTCTTGCATCTAATATCCAATTATGTTGAAGAGAATGAAATAACTCGCCCTAACGATATGGTTATAAAATCGGTTGTGAATAAATCCGGTTTAAAAGTATATATAATTCAATCCATTGATAGAAAAAGACCTCTTGATGATATTGCACATTCTAAAAATTTGTCACTAGATGCCACCTTAAAGGAAATTGAACTTATAGTTTCATCCGGAACAAAGCTCGATATAAGTTATTACATAGATGAAAAAGTTGACGAATATCATCAAGAAGAAATATTTGATTATTTCTCAGAGGCAGAAACAGATAGTATTCAAGATGCTCTTGATGAGTTGGGTGAACCAGAATATAGCGAAGAAGAAGTGAGGCTGATTCGAATAAAATTCTTATCTGAAGTTGGGAACTAAAATGAAAAAATGGTTAGCACTTACCTTTATAGTAATCACAATAAGTGCATGCTATAACATTAATGATAAGGAAATAATTATCCCCGAAAAATTACTTTCCAAAAATGAGCTTGCTACCATTATGACTGAAATGCAAATAGCTGAAGCAAGCTTCGTTGTTAATAGTGATGCAAGGCATGAATTATCAATGAAACCTAATTATTACGATGCTATTCTCATCCATTATGATATTACTCTTGATGAGATAAGAGATAACATTAATTACTATCAAACATCGCATGATGATATGGAGGAAATATACGAAACAGTTCTTAAAAACCTTAGTAAACTCGAGAGTGATGTTGAATATCAAATCAAGGAAATGGATTTGGCAAAGGATAGTACACTAATGCATTCAGATACCATGGCCAGTGACTCGGTTATAATACCAGTTAATGAAATAATTATTGATAATAAATAGATCTAACGAGAAAACAATGCTATTCTGGATTCACTTTCTATTCCATTTATCAATTCAAAACTGAACTCTAATTTCTTACTGTTAACATAAATTCCTGTTCCGCTAACCGTATAGTCTGAGCCTAGATATTGCAATTCTATAACAATTGAGTTATCAACTACCAATGCTGATGCTGATGTGCCCAGATTGGCAAAATTATTTATGAAAATTTCTGATACGTTTGAAGGGTTAGCAATAATAGTTACATCATAATTTATTCTGGCGGCCTGGTCATTAACGCTCCATATGCCAAGATATTTCTGAATATAATCAGCACCTTCCGTCAAGTCATCCTCAGTACATGAGTTAATGCTCAATGTAAAGGTTACTATTAGTAAAGTTGCAAAATATTTATTGATCATATTCATTGATACCTATTTTACTATGGATATTTTAGAAGTAGAAATAACTCTGTCAGTTGAAAATACTCTTAGCAAATAGTAACCACTGGTAATTCCATCAACTTTTAAGTCAATGGAAATATTTCCTTTTTCATAACTAGTTAATTTTGTTTTCTTTACCTCTCTACCCATAATATCACTTATGGTAACAAAAAGGTCTGTGTCATTTTTTAAGTTCAAATTAACTCTAACTCTACTAATTGCAGGGTTTGGGAATACTTTTACATCAGAATGTAATGGCGTTGTTTCATCAACTCCAACCAAAATACCCCCTGCTGCTATAACTGCATTTGTAATGGTTTCTTCATCTGGATACCATACATATGGATCAAAAATATTATGATCTGGAGTAATTATTATTACTGTGGGATAGGATTGAATATCATATAGTTGATAAACCAAATTACCACCACCTTGGGAACCACTAACCGAAGGAAATGTTAAACCAAAAATAGAATCAAATTCTCTAACACCCTGATTATCGTTGCCCCAATTTATTCCCAAAAAATATGTATTACCTTGATTTTCTCCAAAATTTTCATAGCATGCTTGAAAATCAGCGGCATAATCTTGACAAGGGCCACAGGTGGTTGAAAAAAAATCAATAACAACTATTTTATTTTCATCATCAAGCAGCGGGAAAAGCCAAATTGGTTCACCAAATATTGTTTTTACATGAAAGTTTTCAGCAACCGTTAGTGTAGTTTGAGAGTTGGCATAAAATGCCAAGGTAATAAACATAGTTATAAGTGTAATTTTCCTGAAAAAAGTCATTGTTTAGTCTTTTAGTATTTCATTATAAATATTATCGGCAAGCCTGCTAGCACCGACCCTGAAAAAATTCTTGGAAAGCCAGTTTTCGCCGAGAATACTTTTTACAAGTAAATAATAATTCATGGCATGCTGAGGTTCAGATATTCCACCTGCAGGCTTAATTCCAATCATCTGTCCAGTTTCCATGAAAACTTCCTTTATTGTATCAAGCATAATAACAAAAGCCTCATGGGTTGCAGCAGGAGATATTTTTCCCGTGGATGTTTTTATAAAATCAGCTCCTGCCATGATTGACAACTCACTTGCTTTTCGAATATTTTCAATGCGTTTTAATTCTCCTGTTTCAAGAATAACCTTAAGATGTGCTTCGCCACAGGCTTCCTTAATGGATGATACCTCTTTTGTAATGTATTCATAGTCTCCCTCCAATAATTTACCTCTAGATATAACCATATCTATCTCATCTGCTCCATTATCAACTGCACTCCTGACCTCATCTATTCGAATTGATAAGGGTGATTGCCCGCTTGGAAACGCACCAGCAACACATGCTGTTTTTACATTACTCCCAGATAATACAGAGCTTACTAATTTCGCAAAAACAGGATATACACAAACTGCAGCAACATTTGGAATTTTTAATTTATCATCCCTATATGATAAAGCTTTTTGTGATAACAATGTTACGTTTTCTGTATTATCAGTGCCACTTAAGGTTGTCAAATCAATTAATCCGAGTATATCTTTCAAGACAACTTGTCTATTAATATCAACCATGCCATTTGCAATAATCTTATTGCAGCGATTGGATAAATCATCTTGCTGTACATTATAATTTTTAAACACAAGACAAATTTAAAACAAAAACACGAATTAGTTAAATCAAAAAGTAAAAGATCAAATGAATCATCCGTTAACGTAAAATTATCCATAAACGTACTAATATTTGAATCATAAAATACTCTTCTCAAAAAATTATTTCTATTTTATTCACTTGTTTATGTGAATGTTACGGACGTGCAGAGGTGTACAAAATTATTTTGGCACACCAATTGTTTAGTCATTTTCAACTAAGAATAGATTTTAAAATGTTAAGTTTTAGTTTTAAAAAAAATATTAGAAAAAAGGGGAGTTATCCAAAATACATCAAGTGTAATAGATGTGGCTATGTTACAATAGTTAACGATTCATCTTGCCCTATTTGTATCAAGGATGGCTTAAGTATAAAAATGATTTAATTTAACCTGCTATGATAATTAATTACAATTACTCCCTTGCTCAGATTGAATCCACAGGATTAATAGAAAAAGCTGTTAAAAATTTGAAAGCCTGTATTTTCACTAAAGATCAAAAGGTTTACTTTTTTGAGAAGACAACTAGCGAAACATATAGGCTTTACTCCGTTATTAATGAGCGATCCTTTTTCCTTTAATCGGATTTATTCCGACAAAAGCCCACCTCAGAAACCTTGCATCGTTCCAGATTCAAGGTTTTTTTATGCCCATATATTTCATTCAAATCAATTAACTTTGCGCTAAGAAATTTTTATATATGATATGTTTTCCGAATGCAAAAGTTAATATGGGGCTATCCGTATTGGATAAACGACCCGATGGTTTTCATAATTTATCCACTTGTATCATTCCCATCCCAATTTATGATATTCTTGAGGTAACATTATCAGAAACATTTAGGTTTGTTAACTATGGGCTTAAGGTACCTGGAATAAATATTATTAATAAAACCTGGAAATATCTAACTGGTGTTTTTGATAAAATAGCCCCAGTAAGTATATGCTTATACAAAAACATTCCAATGGGAGCTGGCCTCGGAGGCGGTTCATCAGATGCAACATTTTTTTTGAAAATGATTAATGACATCTGTAAACTTAGTTTGAGCCACATTGAGTTAATGGAAATTGCAAACTTAATCGGGTCGGATTGTCCTTTTTTTATTGAAAACACCCCTTCCATTGTCACAGGTAAAGGTGATAAATTATTAAAAGTTGCTAACCCATTTGCTGGAAAATACATTACACTCATATATCCTCAAATAAATATAAACACGAGAAATGCATTTTCATTTGTAAAGCATAATTTTTCTGCTACCGATTACTCAAATATACTAGCCAATGAATTATTATGGAAAAATCATATATCGAATGATTTTGAGGAGTTTGTGTTTTGTGAACATCCCCATTTACTTGACCTGAAAAATAAATTATACCAAAATAATGCGTTGTACGCTTCCTTAACGGGTAGTGGCTCGTCATTATACGCAATTTCAGAAAAAGAAATAGATATTAGTTGGATAAATAAGGCTTATTTTGTTCAGCAACGATATATGGGGTGACTCTATTGAGCCATTATCTTTGAGAAAGTAGTAATTTTCGGAATATTATTTTACACATAATTGACATTGTATTATTATGAATAAAATTACACTCATAACAGGAGCAACAAGTGGTATTGGTAAATCATGTGCATATATCTTCGCAAAACATAAACATGATTTAATTTTAATAGGCAGAAGAGCGGAACGATTAGAAGGTATATCAAAGGATTTAATCTCTAAATATGACATAAATGTATTGCAATTATCTTTTGATATTAGAAATAGTGAGGATGTTTCAAAGGCCATTCGGTCAATTCCTGATGATTGGAAAAAGATAGATATTTTAATCAATAATGCTGGTCTAGCTGTAGGCTTAAGCACAATTCAAGATGCAGAAATAGAAGACTGGGAGCGTATGATAGACACAAATGTAAAAGGTTTGCTATACATTTCCAGGGCCGTTATTCCATTAATGATAACCAATAAACGAGGTCATGTCATAAACATAGGCTCAATAGCTGGAAAAGAAGTATACCCAAATGGAAATATATATTGTGCCACCAAACATGCTGTTGATGCGCTAAACAAAGGAATGAGAATGGATCTTGTTAAGGAAAACATAAAAGTTACCCAAATAGCACCAGGAGCAATAGAGACTGAATTTTCCATCGTGAGATTCAAAGGAGATAAATCAAGAGCTGATTCCATATATGATGGGTATCAACCTCTGCAACCTGATGATGTTGCTGAGGTAACATATTATACAACAACTCTTCCAGATCATGTTAACATAAATGATTTGGTAATAATGCCAACTGCTCAGGCAAGCTCCATGGTATTTAACAAAAGTGATTAGCAAAAATATTTTTTAAATTTGTCACTTTTACATCAAACCCTAATTGCACAACATCATGGAAGTTTCCCGAATATTCGACTTACTTACCCGTTATGAAAAGTGTTTTAAAGTCAAGGATAACGTATTAGCCGGAAAAGAAAATGGCAAATGGGTATTACATGATTTAGAAGAATATCAACAAACAGCATTAAATATTAGCTGCGCTCTTCTTAAACTTGGTATAAAGAAAGGAGATAAAATTGCTACAATTTCAAATAATCGCCCAGAGTGGAACTTTGTGGACATGGGTATAATGCAAATTGGAGCAGTTCACGTTCCCATATATCCAACAATAAGTGCTGAAGATTATGAATATATTCTCAAGCATGCAGGTATAAAATATGTTTTTGTTTCGGGTAATGAGATAATAAGGAAAATAGGTCACATCTTGAAAGCTGTGGAAAACATTAATGATGTTTATTCCTTTACCCACGTTGAAGGTTATAAACACTTCAATGAAATTATTGAGTTTGGCAAACAGAATCAGGATCTGAATAAAATTGAAAAAATAAAAACATCCATAAATAAAGATGATATCGCAACTCTTATTTATACCTCAGGAACCACTGGATTTCCCAAAGGAGTTATGCTTTCACATGATAACATACTTAGCAATGTAAAGGCATCCCAGGATCTTTTTCCAGTAGATCAATTTTCAAAAGGGCTTAGTTATTTGCCCCTATGTCATATTTATGAGCGGATGGTGAATTATGTATTTCAGTATAAAGGAGTATCTGTTTATTATGCGGAAAATATGGCAACCATAGTTGAAAATATACAAGAAATAAAACCTCACGTAATGACCACAGTGCCTAGGTTATTGGAAAAGGTATATGATAAAATTATGGCCAAGGGCAGGAAATTAAGAGGAATTCAAAAACAGATTTTCTTTTGGGCAGTGAATTTGGGACTAAGATATCAATATGATAGACCCGACAGGGTTTTTTATAACTTTCAACTCAGCCTTGCCAATAAGCTTGTTTTCAATAAGTGGCGCGAAGCATTTGGAGGTAATATGCGATCTATCGTTTCTGGTGGAGCTGCATTACAACCCAGATTGGCACAAATATATAATGCAGCAAAGATACCCGTTGTTGAAGGATACGGAATGACAGAATCGTCACCTGTAATTGCAGTAAACACTTACATTAAAGGGAAGAGAAAAATTGGCACAGTGGGTCCACCATTAGAAAATGTTGAGGTAGAAATTTCTAATATTGGTGAAATATTGGTTAAAGGCCCAAATGTTATGAAGGGGTATTACAAGGATGAAGAAATGACCCGCAAAACCATTGTAAACGGATTACTACATACTGGAGATGTTGGAATTATCGACAACGATGGAATGTTAAAAATTACTGGTCGTGTTAAAGAAATATTTAAAACATCAATGGGTAAATACGTTAGTCCTGTACTTCTTGAAAATAAAATTAAAGAATCACCTTTTTTTGACCAAATTATAGTGCTAGGAGAAAACCAAAAGTTTGTAGCAGCTCTTATAGTACCAGACTTTGAGCATCTTTCTTCATGGTGCAGGATAAAAGACATTGATTATACCACCAATGATAAAATGATTACAAGTAAGCCCATCCAAAACAGAATAAAAAAGGAAATAGACTGTTTTAATAAACAATTTGGTGATACAGAAAAAATTAAAAAATTCAAACTTATTGATCATGAATGGACCATAGATTCTGGAGAAATAACAGCAAACTTAAAGCTCAAGAGAAGTCTTATTCAAGAAAAATATAAAAATGATATTGAGAATTTATTTATCTAATATAATTAGTTTAATACCCTAAATACAAGCTGCTTCAACTCACCATAGCTAGTTGCATTGACACTTCCTATACCTTTACTTTTTAGATCAAGTGTTCTTATATCAGAAATAATATGTTTAATTTTTTGAGCGGAAAATACCTTCCCAGCTTTTACATATTCCTTGACTATAAAAGGTGGTACACCCAATTCTGAGGCTATCTTATTTTGAGGTTGATTCTTTAACTGATGGTATTTAAAAATCTTCATAAAATAGTTGTGTAAAACAACTGATATCATCTGCAATGGATGGTCTTTTGGGTTGGATTCAAAATAATCAACTATTCTAAAGGCCTTAAGAGAATTTTTTTCTGTCATTGCATTTTGCAATTCAAATAAATTATAATCCTTGCTTATTCCTATGTTTTCCTCAACTTCATTTTCGGTTATAAGCGCGCCTTTCTCTAGGTTTATATCTAGCTTACTTATTTCATTGTTGATTTTACCCAAATCATTTCCGAGATACTCCGATATCAGCATCAGAGCTACTGGTGAAATTCTAAACCCTTTGGCGTCTAGCTCAGTTTCAATCCATTTTGGAATGGCATAATCCTTTATTTTATCTGACTGGAAAACTACAGCTTCAGATTTTGACGAAGTCAGCTTTTTGTATAATGATTTTCTTTTATCAAGTTTTTTATACTTGTGAGCAATAACTAAAATAGTAGTATCCAAAGGGCTTGTAAGATACGTTTCGATTTCACTGATTGATGACATTGATTGTGCTTCCTTTACAATAACAACCTGGTAATTTCCCATCATGGGATATCTAAGGCTAAGATCTATAACTTCTTTTGCCGTTACATCTCTTCCATAAACAACACTTTGATTAAAGCCTCTCATAGCCTCATCTAAAATGCTATTCTCAAGCATGCTTACAATATTGTCAATGAAATAAGGTTCTTCTCCCATTAGAAAATAAACAGGAGCGAAAATATTATTTTTTATATCTCTTATGATCTGATCGTAAGTCAATACTAAAATCTCAAATGTTTAACTGTGGCTCTATTATCTATAAGTTGCTTCAATGACTCTATTCCAATTTTTAAATGCTCATCAACGAAGTCAATACTAACTTTTTTATCACTTTCTATGGTTTTAATACCCTCAGGAACCATTGGCTGATCAGTTACAAGTAATAAAGCACCTGTGGAAATCTCATTTACAAACCCAACAGTAAATATTGTTGCTGTTTCCATATCAATTGCCATCGACCTGGTTTTTTGCAAATACTTTTTAAACTTATTATCGTGCTCCCACACCCTTCTGTTTGTAGTAAAAACAGTTCCTGTCCAATAATCGCGCTTAAATTGTTGAATGGTTGCAGATATTGCCTTTTGAAGACTAAATGCTGGCAGGGCAGGCACTCTTTCTGGTAAATAATCATTGGAAGTTCCTTCACCTCTGATTGCTGCTATGGGTAATATTAGGTCGCCAACCTTATTTTTCTTTTTTAACCCACCGCACTTACCAAGGAACAATACAGCTTTCGGATCAATTCCGCTCAATAAATCCATTATTGTTGCAGCATTGGAACTTCCAATGCCAAAATTAATCATTGTAATATCTCCAGCTGTTGCGCACGGCATTGGCCTATCAGCTCCTATAATCTCCACATTATTCCATGATGCAAATAGAGTTAAGTATTCAGAGAAATTCGTTAGCAGAATGTATTTACCAAATTTATCTATTTCAAGACCGGTATACCTAGGAAGCCAGTTTGAAATAATTTCATGCTTATCTTTCATTAGTCTAATTTTATGGCAAAGTTAACGTTTTTGATCTTTTTAGATTAGTTTTATGATCTTTTCGAGGTTTATGCTGTATATGTATAGTTAAATTTTCGAAAAGGTATATATTTTTGAATAGACTTGTTATTAATCTCTGAATTTTCCATGGAATTAAAACTTCCAAAATATGAGTTTAAAATAAAAAAAGACCCTGCCGGTAAAGATTTAATCTATGATGAATTCCGTAAAAAATATGTTGTTCTAACACCAGAAGAATGGGTAAGACAAAATTTCTTGCGGTTTTTAAAGTCTGAAAAAAATTATCCCGCTAGTCTAATGTCATTAGAGCGTCAAGTAAGTGTTAACAAAATGATTAAGCGTTTCGATGCAGTAATATATAAAAATGGAAAGCCCGTTGTTTTAATTGAGTTTAAATCCCCAAAAGTAAAAATTGATCAAAAAGTAATGGATCAAATTTCAAGATATAACCTAAGCCTCAACGTAAAATACTTAATCGTGAGCAATGGAATATCACATTACTGCTGTAGCCTGGAAATTGAATCTCAATCCATTGTATTTCTTAAAAAAATACCTTCATACCATGATATTGCCTAAAGCACTATTGCATTGAGTAAAGGAAAAAAGCACTTGAAATTATATTTTAAAATAATTCACAAATTGAAAATTAGTGACCCCAAATTCATGTAATTTAACATGATTCTTAACTTGTATATGTTTATTTATAGTACATTTGCTAAAATTTTTTGAATCATGAAGAAGACTATAATCCAGCTAGCCTTATTTGTTGTCATTGTTGCTCTTGGTTACTTTGTTGTGGAAAGTATTATGGAGCCAGTGCGTTTCAACGAAGAAAAACAACAACGAGAAAAAGTTGTTATTGAAAGACTCAAAGATATAAGGAGTTCGCAATTTATTTTTAAACAACTTACAGGTTCTTATGCTCATAATTTTGATACTTTAATTTCATTTCTTAAAGTAGCTGAGATTCCCGTAGTTAAAATCATTGCTGATCCTAATGATACAACATTTACAATAACAATAAATGACACTGTTGGATTTATAAAAGTAGCGGATTCTCTTTTTGCAAATCACCCTGGATTCACATACACCCAGTTCACAACAATTCCATTTTCAAATGGTGAATTGTTTGAAATGCAAGCAGACACAATCGAAAGAGGTGGTGTAGAAGTTCATGTTTTCGAAGCCAAAGCTCCATTTTCTTCCTTCCTATTGGGAATGGATGAACAAACAATCATTAATCTTGATTCTAAGTACGAAGATATTGATAAATATCCTGGGCTCAAGGTAGGGTCAATGACTGAGCCTTCAACAGACGGTAATTGGGAGTAATTTCCAGCCTACTTTATACAAAAACAAATTTTACCTCGTGAGTAATATTAATATGATTTGTTTTTTTATTTTTGATTAAACATCCTGATTAAATGGCTTTACAGTTAAATCCATATTTTAGTTATTTTGATAAGTCTTTTACGGAATCTCAAACTAAAAACTATGTTCTATTATTACAACTAAACGCACATGGTGTTGAATTGGTTACATACAATAAAGAAACAAATAAGTTCATAGGTGCTGAATACTTTATCTTTTCGGAGATAGATACTGCAAATCAAATTCCATCTTATCTTGGTAAAATTTTAAATTATCGTTCCTCATATGCCTACCCTTACAATGAGGTTCACTTATTATATCAAAATGGGCATTCAACATTAATTCCAAAGCCTCTTTTTAGCGAGAAAAATAAGAATAAATACCTTGAGTTTAATCAACCATATCAGGAGGATTGCAATATAGCTTATGACACGCTTATAAATAATGATGCAGTAAATATTTACCATATACCTACTTTGATCGTTGATATGGTAAAAGAATTGTGGCCCAATGCCAAAATATCACACTTTTCCACGGCTCTTATTGAAAGTTTGTCCATAAATTTCAAAAATAAACCCGAGCCAAAGCCTTTATTTGTGAATATTCAAAGTGACTGTTTTGATATGGTTTATTTTAAGGAAAATGTTCTTCATTTTCATAACACATTCGAATATAGAACCAAAGAAGATTTTATTTATTTTCTCCTAATCGCAATAGATCAGTTGGGACTAAATCCAGAAGATGTAAATGTGCATATCTTGGGAAACATCGATAAAACTGATGATAAATATCGTATGCTCGTTCAATACATTAAAAACTTTAGTTTCATTAAGCGGAATGATAATTTTCTTTATTCATATGCTATGGATGAATTACAGTTTCATAAGTTTTTTACCCTATTTAATGCATTGCAATGCGAATAGTAAGTGGAAAACATAAACGACGTATTATAACTCCCCCAAAAAATTTACCAGTGCGTCCAACAACTGATATGGCAAAGGAGAGCTTATTCAATATTTTGAATAATTATATTGAATTTTCAGGCAAAAATATTCTTGACCTATTTGCAGGAACTGGAAATATATCCTACGAATTCATCTCACGTGGGGCAGACTCAGTTACATCTGTTGATAAGGATTTTGGCTGTGTTAAATTCATAAAAGAAACAGCCGCTAAATTGTTAATGGACAATCTGAAGGTAATAAAACTAGATGCTTTTAGATTTTTGAATAATACAAAAAATAAATACGATATAATATTTGCAGACCCTCCTTATAAACTTGAAAGTATAGGCGAGTTAGCTGATACTATAATTGAAAGAGGCCTACTTAAAGAATCCGGATGGATGATAATTGAGCACCCCAAGGAAATTGATTTTTCCAACAACAAATATTTTTATGAGCACAGAAATTATGGCAGTGTGAATTTTACCCTTTTTAATATTACTTAAACTTGTATATACCACCATAGGTTTTCAACTATAAATCATGTTCTTTTACTAAATCCAAAGTAATTAATGGTTTTAAATTAACATCTCTAGCATAAATATGTGGGTAACACAAATTATGAGGATACATATATCAATTCAGATAGATAAAAAAGGCCACTAGTGATAAACTAATGACCTTTTACTAATTCAATAACCTACTTTTTGTTTCCTAGCATTAGAATCTCCGTTGCAATAATTTCCGTCATATAATGGGTCTTACCTTCCTTATCTTCCCATGAATTATATGAGAGTTTGCCACCAATTGCAATTTCATTACCTCTCTTAAGATACTTTTCGGCAACCTCAGCGGTTTTACCAAATGTTACAATATTATGCCACTGAGTAGATTCCTGACGATCACCATTCTTATCTCTGAAGTAATCATTTGTCGCAAGTGAAAATTTTGCCAACAATCTGTCATCTCCAATTGTTTTTGTTTCAGGGTCAATCCCTAAACGTCCGATTAATTGTACTGAATTTCTTAATGTTGTCATTGTAGTAATTTTTAGTTAATATTAAAATGAATAAACTTTATGAAAACGAAATATTTGGCAAACCTACAATTGGAAGTTTAATTAAGTCGTACGTTAATTATTTACATTCGTATAAATACGTTTCCATACGTTTATAAAACGTTTATTTATATGTTATTGTGTATTTTAACTTATATGCAGGCACTATTGTGAATTTGCAATCTTACACACTAAAATTAAATATCTTTGTGCGTTTAGAGTTGAATAGAATAATTATTTAAGATTATAACCCTATTGAAATTTAAAGTAAATATTGTCACTTTTGTTACCCTTACATTACTATTGATAGGGTGGTTTTTAAATATGGCATCAATTTATATACTGTTTGCCGTTGCTGTTATTTATGTCATTATTAATATAATGGGCTCCATAAAAATTGAATGGAATTACTTCCTGTTTTCACATTGTAAAGGTGAATCCAGTCTGAAAGAAATTGCACTAACATTTGATGATGGACCCCATCCTTCTGTTACACCTGATTTGCTTAAACTGTTGGCAAAATATAATGTTAATGCTACGTTTTTTTGTTTGGGTAAGAATGTGGAATCATATCCGGAAATTGCTAGGTCAATAATAAATAATAATAATATTATTGGTAATCATTCATATTTTCACTCCTACTACTTTGACCTACTTTCTTCTTCTCAAATGGAGAAAGAAATCACTCAAACAAATGCTATTATCTATAAAAATTGTAAGATAAAACCCAAACTATTTAGGCCTCCTTACGGTGTTACCAATCCCATGTTAAAAAAAGCGATTGAAAAATCAGGGCTTAAATCCATAGGATGGAGTTTGCGGTCTTTTGACACAAGTAAATCTACAGAGTTAGTAAAGAAAAGACTTAAGAAAAATACTAAACCAGGCGACATAGTTCTTTTACATGATACAGTTGATGATGCCATTGCTATTATTGAGGATTATTTAATATGGTTAAAAGATGCAGGTTATAAAATTGTAAGTTTGGATCAGTTACTGAAAATTAAATCATATGAAGATTAAATTATTTCTAGTATCCATTTTTATTTGTGGGTTTTTGTTAGTTACATTGGGACAACGATTAGAATTTGTTGAAGTCACAGATACCATAATGCTAAAACAAAAATTAGAGGCAACCTCAGAGGCTACATTTTCAATTAGCAGCAAGTTCAGGCAGGAAAAACATTTATGGATGCTAAAGGAAACCATTTTTAGTACGGGCGAATTCATTTTTAAGAAACCAAACAGTATTAAGTGGCAATATAATTCACCAATTTTGTATACAATATCTATTCATAACAACACATTCACCATTGATAATAATGGAAATATTACAACTTATGATGTTCAATCAAACCCCCTTTTCAAGGAAATAAATAAGATAATAGCTACAGCAATAAGAGGAGATTTTATAAATAATCCAGATTTCGAATCAAGGTTTTTCGTTAATGATGAACAATTCTTAGCAATTCTAATTCCCATGAATAAAAACGTAAAATCTATGCTTAATCTAATTGAAATATATTTAAGCAAAGCAACTTTACAGGTTGATAAAGTTATTTTCAGGGAAGCACAAGATGATTATACATTAATCTATTTTGAAGACAAATTTATTAATCGGAATATTCCAACTAGTGATTTCATATTAGGTAATCCATAATTATGAATAGATAAATGAAATATTTTATAATTGTATTTTTTCTATTCTTTACCATGTCATGTGCACATAAAAGCTTTGGCCCTGTTAGCTATGACAATTTAAACAATAACAAAGCAATTATTTTTAACCGTTCGTTTAGCAAGGCTATATACAAAACAGATTTAAACATTTATGGACACAATATTACAGGGATTACCATGATTAAAAAAACCAATGATTCATTTAGGTTTGTTCTAATTTCTGAATTGGGAATAAAATATTTTGATTTCGAAATTTTTGAGGATAAGGGTATACGTCCAATTATTCATTACGCTATTGACCAAATGGATAATAAACTTCTCATCAAAAAAATAATCAATGATATTGCCCTTATTTTCATACTTCAAAAAGGGAAATCAAGAGTTAAAAAAACAGGAGAAACGGAAATAATTGTCTTTGGAAATACTTATTATGATTACACCTCAGAATATGGAGTATCTGAAATAGCAAAATCAAATTTAATGGGAAAAATAAATTGCTTAATAAAAATAAATTACGGGGAAAATAAAATCCCAGAATCAATAATAATCGATCATGATAAAGTGAATATTAAACTGAGTTTAATCCCCAATGGTTAATCTAACTCTTTTCCTTTTGAAGCATTATATATACGGAACCATTGTTCATCTGTTATCTTCAATATTTCAGCTTCAGAAATAATTTTTAGCCTGTCTATTTTACCGGTTCCTATTATGGGTAATATATTAGCCGGATGTTTCAACAGCCATGCAATTAGCACCTTGGCAATGGACTGTTCATCCAACTCTTTTGCTATATCTGAAGTTACATTTAAAATTCTCTTGTCTTTTTCTGTCTCGGGGTTAAAAATTTCACCTCTTACCAATGGTGACCAGGCCATTGGAGAAATATTTGATTTAAGAAAGTAGTCCATATTACCATTATCAAAGTGCTCAAGATAACTTGCCGATATCTCCACCTGATTTGTTACAAGCTTATGATTCAAATACGAATCCAAAGTAACAAACTGCTCTTTACTAAAGTTTGACACCCCAAAGTTTAACACCTTTCCTGATTGTTTCAAATCATCAAATGCTCGTGATACTTCCTCTGGGTTTAATAAATGTGATGGTCTATGAAGTAGCAAAAGATCTAAGTAATCTGTGTTAAAGTTTGATAGGGACTTTTCAGCTGAATTTATAATATGGTTATAGCTTAGATCGTATGTTTTTATCTTTCGATCTGGAAATTTATTGGATAATAGTTTTAACCCACATTTGGTAATAATTTTAATTTCTTTCCGTAAAGACAGATGTTGGCTGATGGCGTCACCAAATAGTTTTTCACATGAATAGTTGCCATATATATCAGCATTATCAAATGAGTTTATGCCAATTTCAATGGCTTGATGTGTATATTTTAGTATCTCCTTAACAGATAGCCCCCAGTCGGCTAATCTCCAATGTCCCAGAACAATTCGTGATAGTCTAAGGTTATCTCCAACAAAGATATTTTCCATTTACTGTATAGTATTTATTCCTATGCAATAATAATCTATTTTAACATAGACTTAAATCCAAATATGCATCATAATCAAACCATTATAACCAATATAAAATTATTAAAATCAATATAATTTGTATGAAAAAAAAACACTTAAATTTGAGAATTGAAAAATTAACAGTTAGCAATAGATTCACCAACGCAATATGTATAAAATGAAGGTCAAAAACATTATGATTTTAATATTGCTTTTCCTGATTACTCTAGTAGGTTCTAGTCAGCCTAATATTCCAGATAAAGGGGAGCTTTATAAGGATGATGCATTGCCCATAATATATATTTCAATTGATCCTGATACTCTTGAATGGCTATACCAACAAGAGAATTTGGAAAGTGCTGTTGAATTCTCTGCTAGATTTATTTTTGATAACGGAGAAATAAGAGACACTATAAATCCCGTTGGTTTCAGGTTAAGGGGTAACACATCCAGATACTCACAAAAAAAATCATTTAAAGTTTCATTCAACCGTTTTACATCAGGAGGAAAATACTATGGGGTTGAAAAACTTAATCTAAATGGAGAGCATAATGATCCAAGTATTATGAGATCAAAGGTTTGTTGGGATATACTGCGAAAAATGAATATCCCAGCTCCTAGGTCAAATCATGTCAAAGTATATATAAATGATAACTATTATGGTTTGTACATAAATGTTGAGCATATTGATGAAGAATTTATTAAATCTAGATTCGGATATAATGATGGCAATCTTTATAAATGTCTATGGCCAGCAGATTTGAATTATTTGGGCGATAACCCCAATTTATATAAGTTCGATAATGGAAATAGAAGAACCTATGATCTCAAAACAAATAAAGAAGCGGATGATTATACCGATTTGGGAAATTTTATCAATATTTTGAATAATTCTCCCAGCTCTTCATTTGCATGTGATTTAGGAGATGTATTTAATATTTATGATTATTTAAACGTAATTTCTGCTGATATTTTATTTGGGAACTGGGATGGATATATATACGGTAATAATAATTACTATCTGTACCATAATACTTCCAGTGGCAAAATGGAATTTATTCCATTTGACCTTGACAACACACTTGGCATTGACTGGGTTGGCCGAGATTGGGCAATCAGGAATATCTATGATTGGCAACAACATGGTAATAATTATAGGCCTCTTTATCAAAGGGTAATCGCTGATGAAGATCTAAAAAAGCAGTACTCATATTTTATGAATAAACTGGTTTATGAAACTCTTAATTTGGATTCTTTAATTTCTTCGGTCAGTCAAAGACGTGATATGATAGCATCATCAGTAGAAGATGATCCATATTACCCACTTGATTATGGATATACTCTATCAGATTTTTACGATTCATTTTACCAGGGACTTGGTGGCCATGTTGATTATGGTTTATTTACATACCTCCAAACTCGTATAAGTTCAATTAAGTCGCAATTGGAGAGCACATCTATGAACCCTGTAATCAAATACATAAATAACAATAGACTCAGCAGCTCGGAGGTAACAATGAGAGCCATGGTAATTGTCAAAGATCAACCAGCAACTGTTTCTGTTGAATATGAAATTGATGGAATCGGATTTACATACGGAATGATGTATGATGATGGTCAACATTATGATGATTTGCCAAATGATAATATTTATGGTTGTATTATTACTGACATCCCTGATGATTCATTCGTAAAATATCAGATACAGGTTTCTGATAACGCAGGAAGAGTTAGTCAGTTGCCGTGCGAGCCAATCCTTATTCCAGCTTCTGGTGGAGATGATGCTATTTTATTTATCAACGAATTTATGGCTTCAAACGAAACCACAATTAAAGATGAGCATGGTGATTATGATGATTGGATTGAAATTTATAATCCTGAAGATTTTTCAGTTTGGTTAGGCGATAAATATTTAACTGATAATATTACCGTTCCTGATAAGTGGCAATTACCAGATAAATATATAGCCCCATCAGAATTTATAATAATTTGGGCAGATAATGATACTGATCAAGGAGAATTTCATGCAAACTTCAAGCTTAGCAAGAATGGTGAAGAAATAGGACTGTTTAAAACAGGTGATGTTGCAGTTGATAACATATCCTATGACTCTCAAACAACGGATGTATCATATGGGAGGGTTATGGATGGCAATCCTGTATGGATATCTTTTCAAAAACCAACCCCAGGAGCAAGCAATCAAACATCCAATATGGAATATCATGAATCTCAAAACAACTTTACAATATACCCAAATCCAGCATCTGGAGATATTGTGCAAACATCAAAATTCATAACTTTTAGTGTCTATAATATATATGGCCAAATAGTTGATGAGGGCATTAATTGTGACTTTATTAACATAGCATCCTATAATAAAGGTGTTTATGTAGTCGTTTCAAGTAGTGGAACAAGAAAAAAGTTAATAATTAACTAAACACCATGAAATCACATAACCTATTAATTCTTGCATTATTAACTGCATTTACTTTTAACATAACTGCACAAACCAACGAATCAAATATGAAGACTAAAGTTAAAAAAACAGAAGATGAATGGGTTGAAGAGCTTGGCGAAGAAAAATTTTACATTCTTCGTGAATGCGGAACAGAACCACCATTTACTGGAAAGTATTACAAGCATGATGAAAAAGGATCATATAACTGTGCTGGATGCGGTACAATGTTATTTTCATCAACCTCAAAATATGATAGCGGGTCAGGTTGGCCAAGTTTTTATGAATCCATAGACAAAACAGCAATAAAGGAAATTGAAGATAATAGTCTTGGAATGAGTAGGGTTGAAATTAAATGTGCATCTTGCGACGGTCACCTTGGCCATGTTTTTCCTGATGGTCCAGCACCAACGGGTATGAGATATTGTATTAATTCTGCTTCCTTGGATTTCAAGAAATAAACCAATTTTTAGAATATATTAAATGTGGATTAAGTGGTATGTTAATTGCTTTCCATAATTAACCATGCTCTTTAACAATATTAATTCTCCACTAACCGATAATCTTCCCTCATTCGCCTATTTAACATTTATTCGAGCATATTATCAACATATTTTTGCTCCATAAATATAACCTTAAAAATAGGAAAATGAAAAATACTGCTAAAAGAACAACATTAATAGTTGCAGCTCTGATTATGTCTCTGCAAATCTTTTCCCTTGATTTCAATAATGAACAAGAAAAATACATAGATGATAATCCAATTGATTTTGAAAGAGTAAGGCAAGAAATTTTTATTCAAAACACAATTACCATGAAATTAGATATTGATGAAGAAGGATTTATTAATGATTGGAGACTTCCAGATGAAGATTATATAGATGATATCCCCATGGACCTTTTATCAATTGAAAAACACGCAAAACTTCAAAAAATTAATGCTCCTTTTCATCTTGGTGATTATCACACATTGGTTAGGGTAAAATGATTTATTACTAACATATATAACTTAATTTACAGATATGTAAGTATTTCCTCGTTGGTCGATTCTAGCGGGGATTTTTTGTGTCAATATAATATCTATCAAAGTTCCAGAATCCAAAATAACATTGTTACAAACTACAATTTAAGTAACTTTGTTTTCTATGGTTATAAATAATTCAATTGTCACACGCTTTCAAAATATTTTTCTATTATTTATAATAATATCAACTATTTTATCTTGTAGTAAGCACAAAGCAAATGATATTGCCATTATTCCTGAGCCACAAAATTTATCAATAGGAAGAAGTACATTTACATTGGATGATAAAATGACAATCTTTTGGGGTGTTAATGATGTGCTAAAGCCTCAGGCATTATATCTCTCAGATTTGATTGATAAAACCCTTGATTTTGAATTAAAGCTGGCTGAAGGCGATGAAAATATAACATCCCGGATGATTATATTACAATTGAACAAAATAGCAGATGCTCGCGGAGATGAAGGCTATACATTAGATATTGGTAGGAAGAGTGTTTTAATAACCGCAAATACAACCAAAGGAATATTTTACGGAATTCAAACACTTTATCAAATGTTGATTTCTGGCAAAACAGTAATGGAAAATGGAAGAAGATTTATCATACTTCCAATTGTATCAATAGAAGATATGCCTAGATTTAAATATCGTGGAATGCATTTGGATGTTTGTCGACATATGTTTCCGGTAGAGTTCATAAAGAAATATATTGATCTGTTAGCATTTTACAAGTTTAATACCTTTCATTGGCATCTAACAGAAGATCAGGGATGGAGAATTGAAATTAAAAAATATCCCAAACTAAATGAGATTGGATCATGGCGTAAAGAAACTCTTGTGGGTCATGGGGGTAAAACACCCTTTAACTATGACGGTGTCCCCTACGGTGGTTATTATACTCAAAATGAGGTAAAAGAAATAGTCGCTTATGCCCAGGAACGTATGATTACAGTGATACCCGAAATTGAAATGCCGGGACATTCATTGGCTGCGTTAGCTTCATATCCTGAACTTGGGTGCACGGGTGGTCCATATGAAGTTGCAACAAAATGGGGGGTTTTTGAAGATATCTACTGTACAAAAGAAGAAACCTTTGATTTTCTTGAAAATGTTTTAGTGGAAATAATAGAACTATTTCCATCCGAATACATTCATATTGGAGGCGATGAAGCTCCAAAAACAAGGTGGATAGAATGCGTAACATGCCAAAACACAATAAATCGTGAAGGGTTAAAGGATGAAAAAGAACTACAAAGCTATTTCATTCAAAGAATGGAAAAATTTTTGAATAAATATGACAAAAATATAATAGGTTGGGATGAAATATTAGAAGGAGGTTTAGCACCTAATGCAACAGTTATGTCATGGAGAGGAACAGAAGGTGGAATAGAAGCTGCAAAAATGAATCATGATGCTGTTATGACACCTGGCTCACATTGTTACTTTGATCACTATCAAGCCAACCCTAAATCTGAACCACTGGCAATAGGCGGATATACAACATTGGAAAAGGTTTATTCATATGATCCTATTCCGTTGGACCTCTCGGAAATTGACTCCGAACACATTCTTGGGGCGCAAGGTAATGTATGGACAGAATATATGATTTCACCGGAACATGTAGAATATATGATACTTCCTAGGATGGCAGCTCTTAGTGAGGTGGTCTGGACTGGTAATAAAGACTGGGTTTATTTTCAAAAACGAATCACCGATCACTTCAAAATATATGAAATTCTAGGTTATAATTATTGTGATCACCCCTACGATAGCATAGCCAGTGAAAAAAATAACAATATCGAATAATGAACAAAAAATCAATCCAAGTTAGCAGTCTTATAATGCTTTTAACAATTATTGGATTATCCTCTTGTAACAAAGAAATCCAAAGAGAGCCTGCCGAATACATCAATACTTTTATTGGTACTGGAGGTCATGGACATACATTTCCTGGAGCCACAGTTCCTTTTGGGATGGTACAACTCAGTCCGGATACCAGAAAAGATAGCTGGGATGGATGTTCTGGCTATCATTATAGTGATGATTTTATACTGGGTTTTAGTCACCAACATTTAAGCGGAACTGGTGTGGGTGATTATGGTGATATCAGATTTATACCTATGGTTGGTGATTTATTTATTTCACCTGGAAATCCTGAGATCCCAAAATCGGGATATGGATCAAAATTCAGTCATGAAAATGAAACCTCAAAAGCAGGATATTATAATGTAAAACTTGATAATGGAATTAATGTTGAGCTTACATCAACTCAACGCGCAGGAATGCATCGGTATACATTTCCTAATGCCGAAAAATCACGATTGGTTGTAGATTTAATTGAGAGCGTTGTTTCAGAGACAATTATTGATGCAGAAATATCATTTATTTCTGATCACGAATTAATTGGATATAGAAGGTCAAAGTCATGGGCAAATGATCAGGTCGTTTACTTTTATGCTGATTTTTCCATGCCTTTTGAATCATATGGTATATGGGTAAATGGTGACCTCATTCAAAACGCCAACAAAGCAAAATCAGATAGCCTAATTGCGGATATAACATTTGATACCTCTGATGGTAGTTCTTTGGTTGTAAAAGTTGGTATCTCAGCTGTTGATTATGAAGGCGCCAAGGAAAATTGTAAAAAAGAAATATCAAATTTTGATTTTGATCTCATCGCTAGAAAGGCTTTTGAGATATGGAATGAAAAAATGAATAAAATAGAAGTTTCGGGCGGAACATTGGATGAAAAATCTATTTTTTATACTGCACTGTATCATACAATGATAGCACCAAATATGTATTCTGATATAAATAACAAATACAGAGGTCATGATGGAAAAATATATGAGGATGAGTCATTTCAAATGCATACAGTGTTCTCGCTTTGGGATACCTTTAGAACACTCCATCCTTTATTTACAATAATAGAGCAGGAAAAAACCAATCATCTAATTAAATCCATGCTGGATATGTATAAGCATGACAAGCTGCTTCCCGTATGGGAACTGGCAGGTTGTGAAACAAATTGTATGATCGGATATAATTCCATACCAGTAATAACAGATGCTTGGGTAAAAAATATTAGAGGGTATGATGCCAAGCTAGCATTAAAAGCAATGGTTAATACTGCAAATGCTGATCAATTTGGGTTAGAGTATTACAAGGCAAAAGGCTATATACCGGCAGATAAAGAAGGAGAGTCTGTTTCAAGAACTCTAGAATACGCTTACGATGATTGGTGCATTGCCAAACTTGCTGAGGGACTTGGTGATACTATTAACCATAAAATTTTCATCGAAAGAGCTCAGTATTACAAAAACATTTTTGATGAGCAAACGGGTTTCTTCAGGGGCAGAAGTAATGGCTGTTTTACAACTCCATTTGATCCAACACAAGTAAACTTTATGCTCACAGAAGCCAACACATGGCAGTATAACTTTTTTGTACCACAGGATATAAATACTCATATCAATCTTGTGGGTGGATATGATGAATACGAAACAATGCTTGACACCTTATTTAATACTAATATGAAGGTTTCGGGACGGCATCAGTCAGATATTACTGGACTCATAGGACAATATGCACATGGTAACGAACCCAGTCATCATATGGCATATCTATATAACTATGTAGGTTCTCCATGGAAAACACAAGAAATAGTAGAAAACATTTGTGCCAACCTCTATTCAAATGCTCCTGACGGATTAAGTGGGAATGAAGACTGTGGGCAAATGTCAGCATGGTATGTAATGTCGGCAATGGGATTTTATCCCGTAACTCCTGGAAGTGATATATATGTTTTAGGCACACCTATATTTGATGAATCTTCAATCAAACTAGAGAATGGTAATATATTTGTTATAAAAGCAAACCGAAAAACACAAAATAGCTTCTACGTTAATTCAGTTAATTTAAATGGCAAACCTCTATTAAATTCATACATATCGCATGGTGATATAATGAAGGGTGGGGAGTTATTATTTGAATTATCAGAAACACCAAATAAAGTTTTTGGTAATGATAAAAAACATCGTCCATTTCAAAAAATCACTGATAATTTAATAACACCTGTGCCATACTTCGAAGCACCTACTAAAACCTTTACAGATAGTATTTTAGTAGGGGTAAGTGACATAATTAATGGATCAAAAATATATGTTACTCCAAATAAAATTAATACTTTTTATGAGAGGCCCATAATCCTTAACTCCACAAGTACATTGATAGCATTTTCGGAAAATAATGGAGTAAAAAGTTTTCCAGAAGAAGCTACATTTATAAAAATTCCAGATGGAAGATCTGTGGATATAATTACCGAATATAGTAACCAATATACAGCAGGCGGCGACATTGCTTTAATAAATACAATTAGGGGCGGTGACAATTACAAAACTGGCAACTGGCAAGGTTATTATGGCCAAGATATGGAAGTTGTACTTGATTTGGGTAAAGTCACGAAAATTTCAGAGGTTGGAGCAGGTTTTCTTCAGGATGAAAATTCATGGATTTTCATGCCATCATCAATAACTTTTGAAGGTTCTGTTGATGGACTAAATTATACTGAAATTGGTAAAATTCAAAACAATATTGATCCAACTGAATCTGGTGGAATAACCAAAAACTATGAATTAGCCACATCCACAAATATTAAATATCTCAAAATTTACGCAAAATCTTTAAAAATATGCCCTTCATGGCACAAAGGGTATCCAAATCCATGTTGGATTTTTGTTGACGAAATATGGGCTAGATAAAAATATTATTACATGATATTTATAATCTCAACTGTATAATTATATTACTACGCTTATGTATATAAAGGAAGTACTACTGAATAAATGTGTAGAACAACAGCAAAAAGTAATAGATCAGTTGCAAAAAGAGATTGAGGACGCTCAAAATCAGGCAAATGATTATGGACAGCCCAAAGATAGATACGATGCATATCGTACAAAACTAATGAGGCAGATTGAATTATTTGCCAAGCAACTTGACAAGGCAAATGCGGTTATGAATACATTGAAAATCATTATGCCAAAAAAGCAATTAGACATGGTAGAATTTGGATCTTTAGTTACAACAACCAAACAAAAATTATTTGTCTCAGCTGGATTAGGCAAAATTGATTTGAACGGAGAGTTATGGTATGCCATTTCACCAAACGTACCAATTTTCAATGCCCTCAAGGGAAAGAAGGTTGGTGAAAGCATAGTTTTCAAAGGAAATACTATTACAATAAAAAGTATACTTTAAATTTATAATACCCAGTCTTTAAATGTTGTTACTAATTAAAGGCAAATACTATTTAGCTTGAAAATTATACTTGGTGAGTTTTGTAAAAGACTTATTAGAATGATTATAAAAATGTAGATTTGTTAAAATTTTATTTGTGATAAGCCCAAATACCATACAGACAATTTTTGAAACTGCGAGAGTAGAAGAAGTAATTGGTGATTTTGTCACATTAAAAAAGCGCGGAGCTAATTATTTGGGTCTATGTCCCTTTCACAATGAAAAAACCCCATCATTTAGTGTCAGTCCTTCAAAGGGTATCTATAAATGTTTTGGTTGTGGTAAGGCTGGAAACGTTGTTGGTTTTGTTATGGAACATGAACACTATTCATATCCAGAAGCCCTTAAATATTTAGCTAAAAGGTACTCCATTGAAATTGAAGAAGAAGAGGTTACTCCTGAAATGCAACAACAAATAGATGAAAAAGAGAGTCTGTTGTCTCTAAATTCATTTGTTACCAAGTATTTCATTCAAAATCTTAAAGAAAATGATGAGGGGAAATCAATTGGCCTAAGCTATCTAAAGGAAAGAGGATACCGTGATTCAACCATTGAAAAATTTGAAATTGGTTATGCAATAGATAACTGGGAAGACTATTCAAAGCACTCGATTAGCAATGGTTTTAAAAAAGAAATTCTTGTTAAAACTGGTTTGAGTATTGAAAAAGATGACAAGTTACTGGATCGATTTAGGGGAAGAGTAATATTTCCAATTCATAATCTAACAGGAAGAGTAATTGGTTTTGGCGGTCGGATACTATCCTCTGATAAATCAAAAGCCAAATATCTTAATTCTCCCGAATCAGATATCTACAATAAAAGTAAAGTTCTTTATGGAATATACCATGCCCGCAATGCCATAGTAAAACAAAATAACTGCTTCCTTGTTGAGGGGTATACTGATGTAATTTCTCTTCATCAAGCAGATATCCAAAATGTAGTTGCTTCTTCGGGAACATCACTAACCGTAGACCAAATAAAGCTAATAAGTCGTTATACTCAAAATATAACTATCCTATTTGATGGAGATCCTGCAGGTATAAAGGCATCATTTAGAGGTATTGATCTTATATTAGAGCAAGGACTTAATGTGAAAATTGTGCTTTTTCCAGAAGGTGAGGATCCTGATTCATATGTGCGTAACCATACCACTAGTGAAACGGAGTTATTTATTAACGATTCTGCTGTTGATTTTATAAAATTTAAGACTGGCTTGTTAAAGGAGGAAACCGAAGGTGACCCTGCGGCAAGATCTCAATTAATAAAAGATATTATACTTACCATTTCAAAAATACCAGATGGTATCAGTCGTTCAGTATATATAAAAGAATGCAGTGTGTTATTGGAAGTTCGTGAGCAAACTCTAATGAATGAGTTAAATAAGCTGTTACGACTAAAGTTTAGGAAAAAAAATACTCCTTATGCAGATGCCCCAATTCCTGATATTATTGATAATGCTCCCAAGCAAATTGAAATAGATCCATTGGATGTTAGCTTTCTGGAAAATGATCTTTCAAGATTATTAATGCAGTTTGGTAATGTTGAAATGAATGTAAAAGATGAGGAAGGCAATGAACATAAAATACTCATCTCAGACTTTATTATTGATGATTTGGAAAATGATGGCTTAACACCAGATGATAATTTCTTCAGACTAATAATAAATGAATTCAAAGAATCTAAAAAGAACAACTCTGTCCTCACAACTTCTAATTTTACAAACAACACTGACGCAGAGTTGTCTGCAAAATCAATAGAACTTCTGGCAACTCCCTACGAACTAAGTAATAATTGGGAAAGGAATAAAATTTTTGTAAAAAAAGAAGAGGATGATTTATTTAATCTTGCTCTGTCATCTTTGATGTCGTATAAATCAAGGTTAATAAGTAAAAAATTAAAAAATATTACCGAGCAAATGCGAAATAATCCTGATGATGCTGAGATATTCTTACTACAACAGGAGTTCTTTGAATTAAAAAAATTGGCAAATCTCATCGATGGTGAACTAAACAGACCTTTTAATTATTAAATTTTAGTGCTATTTGGTAAATATTTTAGCCAAACTATTCACTTATATCACTGAAATTTAGTTTTTTTGCATCATATTTTTAAATGTTTGAAAAGTGAAAAGAACAGAAATTAAATCATTATTGGAATTACGAGACTTTGGAAGTGAAGTTATTGTAAAGGGTTGGGTACGTACAAAGCGTGGTAGTAAGAATGTGGCATTTATTGCCCTTAATGACGGTTCAACAATCAATAATGTGCAGATTGTTGTTGATGTTGATGATAACACATCAGATGTTCTTGATCGCATTCATACTGGTGCTGCTATATCAGTAACTGGGAAACTCGTTGAATCTAGTGGTAGCGGACAAAGTGTGGAGGTCCATTCAGATAATATTGATGTAATTGGTATTGCAAACCCTGATGAATATCCTTTGCAACCAAAAAAACATTCATTGGAATTTTTGAGAGAAAAAGCCCATCTTAGGTACCGAACAAACACATTTTCTGCAATTGCAAGAGTACGACACAAAATGATATTTGCAATTCATAAATTCTTTAATGATAGAGGTTTTTACAATATCCACTCTCCAATAATTACGGGTTCTGATGCTGAAGGAGCAGGGGAAATGTTTCAGGTTACTACACTTCCTTTGGACAATGTGCCAAAAAATGAAGATGGTGAAATTGACTTTTCAAATGACTTTTTTGGAAAGGCTGCAAACTTAACTGTAAGCGGCCAGTTAGAAGCAGAACTTGCAGCTCTTGCTCTATCAAAGGTATATACTTTTGGCCCCACTTTTAGAGCTGAAAATTCAAATACCACACGCCACCTTGCAGAATTTTGGATGATAGAGCCTGAATTTGCATTTGGTGATATAATTGATGATATGGACCTTGCCGAGAACATGTTAAAATATGTAATAGAATACGCTCTTGATCATTGCAAGGAAGATTTATCATTTCTAAGCAAGCGTCAAGCTGATGAAGAAAAAAATAAAAAAGCGGAAGAACGTTCAATGGAATTGATTGAAAAATTAAAATTTGTAATCGATCAACCATTTCAACGACTTACATATACCGAAGCCATTGATATACTTCGCAATTCAAAACCAAACAAGAAAAAAAGATTTCAATACGTAATAGAAGGCTGGGGAGCTGATTTACAATCAGAACACGAGAGATACCTTGTTGAAAAACATTTTAAAAAACCAGTTATACTTACCGATTATCCAGCTTCAATCAAGGCATTCTACATGAAACAAAACAATGATGGAAAAACAGTAAGAGCAATGGATATTTTATTCCCTCAAATTGGTGAAATAATTGGAGGTTCTGAAAGGGAAGAGGATTATGATAAACTACACAAGCGCATGACAGAAATGGATATTCCTGAAAAAGAGATGTGGTGGTATTTGGAAACAAGAAAATTTGGTACAGTCCCCCATGCTGGTTTTGGTTTAGGATTCGAACGTTTAATACTCTTTTTAACAGGTATGGGTAATATACGTGACGTAATACCATTTCCTAGAACTCCCATGAATCTTGAATTCTAAAGCATCTTCAGTCTGAGAGATATAAATTGCTTTTTAGGTTATTACAGTACTTTTTTAAGTCCACTTGGCATTTTTTTGCACCCAAAACTATGCCATAATAAATTTGTTATTAAATTTGTGTTAATTGAATTTACTCATCTCCTATGTTAAACCAACGATTACAACAGAAACTATTGCAGAAACTGTCTCCACAGCAAATTCTGCTAATGAAGCTTCTGCAAATTCCCACCGTTGGTCTAGAACAGAGAATCAAACAAGAAATTGAAGATAATCCAGCTCTTGAAATCGACAGCATGGATAACTCGGATGATGAAAGTTTCGGAGAAGGAGATGACTTAGATAATTCAAAGGATACAGAACTAGATGATTACAAGAGTAAAGATGATGAATTTGATATAAACGATTACGTAAATGAGGATGACATTCCATCATACAAGCTAAAATCAAATAACTATAGCTCGGATGAGGACCGGCGTGAAGTTCCATATGCCTCTGGAACAAGCTTCCATGAAAACCTTATTCACCAGCTAAGTCTAAAAGATTTGAGTGACCGAGAGAATCAGATAGGTGAATATATTATTGGTAATATTGATGATTCAGGTTATCTGCAGAGGTCATCTGAAGCAATAATTGATGACCTAGCTTTTAATTTAAATATTCATACAGCAAAAGACGAAGTGGATAAGGTCATATCAATGATTCATCAATTGGATCCTGCAGGAGTTGGAGCAACAGATTTAAAAGATTGTCTTCTTATTCAAATTGATCGTAAAATTCAGGAAAATCACACACACGAATTGGAACTGGCAAGAAAGATAATTTCAAGATATTTTGATGATTTTACTAAGAAGCATTATCAAAAAATAATGAAGAGGATGGGAATGAATGAGGATACACTTAGATTATCCATGGAGGAAATTCTTAAACTAAACCCCAAGCCAGGAAACTCCCTTAGTGAGACAACCAAAACAAATCATTACATTATACCAGATTTTACAATAACTAACAATGGTGATGAGCTTGAGCTTTCTTTAAACTCATGGAACAATATTGATTTGAAAATCAGCAATACATACTCAAGCATGCTGAATACTTTTGGTAAACAGAAAAAAACAAAGAAACAACGAGAAGCATTTTCATTTATTAAACAGAAAGTTGATTCGGCAAAATGGTTTATTGATGCAATAAATCAGCGCCAGAATACTCTTTATTCAACCATGAAAGCTATCATGGATTATCAATATGAGTATATGCTAACTGGAGATGACACAAAGCTAAAACCAATGATTTTAAAGGATATTGCCGAAAAAGTAAACCTCGACATATCTACCATATCAAGAGTGGCAAACAGTAAGTATGTTCAAACTGCTTTTGGAACTTTTTTAATTAAGAGCTTCTTTAGCGAATCAATGCAAAAAGATGATGGAGAAACAGTATCAACCAGAGAAATAAAAACTATCCTCAAAGAAATAATTGATGGTGAAAATAAGGGTAAACCCTTTACGGACGAGTATTTAACAACAAAGCTAAAAGAGCGAGGATATCCTATAGCTAGAAGAACAGTTGCAAAGTATCGCGAACAGCTAAAAGTTCCCGTAGCTAGATTAAGAAAAGAGCTCTAAGATGATGGATTTCACAGCTAAATTAATCTCAACTATTTTACATCCATTGATTGTGCCAACTTATGGGTTAGTATTATTAATGAACATCAATACACATTCTATTCTTGCAATTCCTGATAATTTTAGATTGAGTATCATTGGGTTTGTTTTTCTCACAACATTTATTTTACCTTCTCTTCTGATAGCAATACTTGTTAAAGTTGGAATTGTTAGCAATTTTCAGATATCGGTTCAGCGTGAAAGGGTATTTCCAATACTAATTGTTGCCATTGCCTTTTATATAACATATTACCTACTCAAGTCTGCAGGATTAACAGGGTTAATTCCCCTTTTTATGGTGGGCTCTACGATGTTAGTATTAATGGCGCTACTAATAAACTACGCAACTAAAATAAGTCTGCACATGATTGCATGGGGAGGTTTAATAGGCTGTTTGATAGGCTTTGCCATTAGGTTTAATTATGACCTTTCCTTATTGATAATGGCAACTATAATAATCTCGGGTTTTGTTGCTGCTGCTAGATTAAAACTAAATGCACATAATCCTTTTCAGGTTTATATTGGTTTTTTACTTGGAGTTGCTGGGATGTTAGGATTATTTTTTATTGTATGAAAAACTAACTATTGCCACTAAATTCAAGCAGATATGCTTTTATAAAATCATCCAAATCCCCATCCATTACATTTTGAACATTAGATGTTTCAAAATTTGTACGAATGTCTTTTACGAGCTTATAAGGGTGCATAACATACGACCTTATTTGAGAACCCCATTCGATCTTTTTTTTATTCCCTTCAATTTTTGCTTGAGCTTCTTGTTGCTTCCTGAGCTCGACCTCATATAATTGGGATTTCAACATCTGAACAGCTTTTTCACGATTCTGAAGTTGAGACCTAGTTTCTTGACACTCAATGATAATACCTGATGGCTTGTGATTAAGTCTTACAGCCGTTTCAACTTTATTGACATTTTGACCTCCTGGCCCACCAGACCTAAAAGTATCCCAGCTTATGTCGGATGGGTTTATTTTAATATCTATGGAATCATCAACAACTGGATATACATAAACGGATGCAAAGGAAGTATGCCGTCTATTTGCAGAATCAAAGGGTGAGAGCCTTACAAGGCGATGAACACCATTTTCTCCCTTTAAATATCCAAAAGCAAATTCACCAGTAAATTGCAAGGCTACAGATTTTATTCCAGCACCATCACCAGGCTGGTATTCCAATTGTTTAACCTTATAATTATTCCTTTCCCCATATCGTATATACATTCTCATTAGCATTTCAGCCCAATCCTGACTTTCAGTACCTCCTGCTCCTGGATTAATCTTTAAAATAGCATCAAATGAATCTTCCTTATTACTTAACATCTGTAGGAATTCCAATTCAGTTATAACCTGAGATGTAATCTCAAACTGATTATCAATTTCTTCTCTGGTTACCTCATCTAAATGAAAAAATTCCTCCAATACCAGCAAATCATTTAATGATTCTTCTGCTTTATCGAATTCATTAACCCAACGCTTCTTTTCTTTAGTCTTTTTCAGATGGATTTCTGCTATTTTTGGGTCGTTCCAGAAATCAGGCGCTTGCGTTCGCTCCTCTTCTTCTTCGACCTCCATCTTTTTGCGATCAATGTCAAAGATACCCCCTCAAAGCATCAAGCCTCAGCCTTATATCGTTTTTTCCGTCACTTGTATACATCAAACATAATTTTCTGCAAAACTAATTTAATCCGTGTAATTTCAAATTGAAAATAAATGCCTAATATGAATAATTTTGTTATAATTCTCCTTTAATAACTTTCCATACCAACTCGGGCTGAAACCCTTTTTGTTTAGCATATCTAACTAATTTATTATTCCTTCTAAACTCATTTTCATCATCAATATTTTTAGAGTTGATAACCGATTTTAGAGTCTCTAAATACTCATTTTCATCCAATGAATTCAAGGCAATTTGGATTGTAAGCTCAGGTATCTGCTTCTGCATTAATGCATATGTTATTTTATTTCTACCCCATTTATTATTTCGCATTTTACCCAAGGCAAATGCTGCCGCAAATCTATCCTCACTAATAAAATTATCTTTTTTTAAACTTAAAATTATTTCAGATATAATCTTATCATTTATGTTCCAACTAATTAGTTTGGTTTTAACTTCAAAAATTGATCTCTCTTGATAGGCGCAATATTTTCTTGCTTTTACAAGAAGAAATGTATGTTCGGGTGGCATAATTATAAGTTTTAAAGATTAATTAAAATAGCCCGATGATTATTTACCTAGTTAGTAAAATAGTGTAGAGTAACATCAAAAGCTATGACTTCATTGGGGCCAATGGGGCCTGATCCTGAAGATCCATAGGCTATCCCAGAGGGTATTACCATTGTAATTTTTCCCCCCTCACCAATATACTGAAGACCTTCCTGCCAGCCAACTATAAGGTTATTAAGGCTAGCAGTAAAATATTCTCCAGAATCAAATTCATCACCATTTAAGTAGTATCCCTTATAAGTAAAAGTAACTGTTGAATATAAGTTTGGATGTTCCGCAGATCCATCCTCTTCAATAACATAATATAATCCACTTGATGAAAATTGACCATCTAACTGCTGTTCAACAATATATTCCTCAATTATACCATGGTCTATCTCATCCTGATTAGCATCCTTTTCACATGCCATGATACTAAAAAATAGGATAATAGTTACTGATATATGCACTAGTCTAGTTATCATAATCATTTATAATTTAATTCATAAAATTACATAATTTAGATTAAAATATAATTTTTTTATTTCATTATGATTGATAAAAGGTTTTACAGCAAAAATGTAAGCCAGTCTTTCAAAGATTATATTTTTGTAACACGTTTACTAAACAATTCTACATGAAGAAATTAATACTTTACACACTACTAATTGTTTTTATTTTACCAGCTTGCAGCTCATTAGATGTTACCAATAACTATGATAAGAGTGTTGATTTTAAAAACTTTTCAACTTATAGTTTATTTCCTTGGGATACACACAATGATAAAGCAATTAACGATTATGATAAATATACAATCATTAGTTCCATTAAAGATGAGATGGAAAGTCGTGGATATGCCTACGTTGAAAATAATGGAGATTTGATCGTTTCACTATTTGTTGTCCTACAAAACAAAACCAGTTATCAGGCTTATACTACTCATTATGGAGGATATGCAGGATATGGTGGTGGCTGGGGGTATTATGGATCTCCTTGGGCTTATGGTTATGGCTGGGGTCCTGGATATAGCAGTACCACTGTTCAATCGACTAATTATAAGCAGGGTACTCTAATAATTGATATTTTTCAGCTAGATAATAAAAAACTTATTTGGCAGGGAATAGGAAGCGGTGAAGTTATTGAAGACCTTGAAGAACGAGACAGAAAATTGCCAAAGAGAATTTCTCAAGTCTTTAGAAAATTTCCCATTCCCAAATCAAAAAATTGAATAGTCATTATTAGCGATGATTACAATCCTAATTAATTAGTAGGTTACACCCTCTTACATCACTATTATCGAAGCGACCTAGTACTTCGAAGGTATTATTCATACTTATTTTACCCAAATCTTGTGTTTCGATAAATGAACAAGAATATATATTGGCCAGATCAATAACATTTATACCACCTGTACAATTGGGTTTCAATATTGAAAACGGATCATTTACATCCCTTATTAAAACCTGCATCCAAGGAGGACACGTAAACTCACCATTACCATTGGAATAAGCCTGGGATAATAATTCAGTCATACCGTATTCTGAAAACACCTGAGGCACTCCATATGATTTCTTTATTTTTTCATGAACTTCCTCTCGTATCATTTCCTTTCTTCTACCTTTCATACCCCCAGTTTCCATAATAATAAGCTCTGGAAAATTAAGATGGTAGTTTTCTGCAAGGTCAAGCAGTGCATATGTTACTCCTAGTAGTATTACCCTTTTACCCTTTATTTTTAATTCATTAAGCACGCTTATTAACTTCTCATATTCATCCAAATAAAATCCACTTTCTGGATGATTACTATCAGCAATTAGTTTATCCGCCATATATACCAATGATGAACCTTCCCTTTCTAAGTATGAAGGTAAAAGCGCAAGAATAACATATTGTTTAATGTCACCAAAGAATATGGTAAAAGTATCTCTAAAAGATTTCTCATATACACTTAGGTCACGTATGTAGTGCTTACTTGTGTTTTTGCCCGTAGTCCCGCTACTTGTAAATATATGATCATAATTATTGGTTCCTGTTATGATTGTATGATTCTTAAAAAAGCTGATGGGAATAAAGGGTATCTGATTTGGAGTATCAATCTTATCCAAATTCAAACCAAGATTTTCAACATATTCCCTGTAGGTAATATTTTTTTTAAATTGGAAATGAAATATTTCCACTGCTAAATCGTTAAATTCTTTGGTGCTTGTGATACTAAAAACTCGATTTGTAAGTCCAGGAATTTCTGGCATGATTTTTATACTTTTACCCTCTGAATGTATATGAAGAATTATATAGCAAACATACTAATTCTAGTCTTGATAGCAGGGACTCTATTTGAATCTTGTAAGAAATTTGAAGATTTTCCAGATATCCCTATCATCAATTATGAGGATTTTATTGTTTTGGTAAATCCTGAAACAGGTATTTCTGAGCGTGGAGTTTTAGTGTTTTCATATACAGATGGAGACGGTAACCTTGGTCTTGACAAGGGAGATACCCTTTATCCATATGATAAAAATGGAGAGTACTACTATAACCTAATAATCAAATACTACGAAAAACAATTTGGAACTTTTGTTGAGGTCCCTCTTCTTTCGTGGAATTCAGATTCATCCTATTACGACACCCTTACTTTTAACTCTCGGTTTCCGGTGCTTACACCAGAAACAGGAAATCAAGCCATAAAGGGTATTTTTCAGGATACTCTATTTATTTACAACCCTTTATCAGAGTTTGACACAATAAAATTCAAAGCATTAATTATTGATAGAGCTCTCAACAAAAGTAATGAGATAGAAACTGGAGAGATTATTAGATTCCAAGATTAGACTGTAAATTTCCACCTAAATATTCTGTTCCAAACCTTTATTAATTCATAACGAATTACGAAATCATTTTTAACTAAATTTGTATCACTTATACTTCATAAGCATTGAACAGGTAACTACTTATTTTATAGATGCATTCAACAGATTATTCTTCCCGAAAAAATATCATAATCGGAGTATTTTTACTTGTGGCAATCATATTTATTATACGACTATTTTATCTTCAAGTCATAAATAGCAGTTATAAGCTCAGTGCTGATAACATAGTTTTAAGAAAGGTTCGTGAATATCCGCCAAGAGGATTAATCTATGACAGATATGGTAAATTAATGGTTTTTAATGAAGCTGCCTATGATTTAATGGTTATTCCGAGGCAGATGAAAGATATTGATACATCGTTAATATGCGAAATTACTGGTATTGACAAGCTTACTTTTGAAAAAAAATTAAGGAAAGCAAAGCGTTATTCTTATTATAAGCCATCAACTTATATGAAGCAGATATCAAAAAAAGATATTGGCAAGATTCAAGAAAAACTATATCAAATACCTGGTTTATTCATCCAAACGCGCACATTACGACAATATCCTTATCCCATAGCAGGCCATTTGCTAGGTAGCATTGGTGAGGTTAGCAAACGAGAAATTGAAAAAGACAATTTCTACAAACCAGGTGATTATATCGGAAAGTCGGGTATTGAAAATTACTATGAAGAATACCTTAGGGGAAAAAGTGGTTTGAAAATCGTTGAAGTAGATGTTCATAATAGGCTTAAGGGCAAATATAGTAATGGTAAGTTTGATACAATTGCAGTTGCTGGCAAGGATATATTTCTAGGTATAGATGCAGATTTGCAATTATACGGAGAGCAATTGATGCAAAACAAAAAAGGAAGTATTGTTGCAATTGAACCTAAAACTGGAGAAATACTTGCATTGATAAGTAGCCCGGGTTATAATCCTAATCTACTTGTGGGTCGAGAGCGTTCAGAAAATTACTCTAAACTACTTAAGGACACACTTATTCCACTCATGAACCGTGCAACAATGGGTACATATCCACCAGGTTCAACTTTTAAGATGGTTAATGCTCTTGTTGGCCTTCAAGATAAAACACTAACTAAATATACTGAATATGGGTGTAAAGGACAGTTATCGCTTCCCATAAAATGTACTCATGATCATAAAACACCATTAAATTTAAGCGAAGCCATTGAACAATCATGTAATCCATATTTTTGGAATACTTACAAAAGTATACTAGAAAATCCATCTTACTCAGGTTCACATGAAGGCTATGAGCACTGGTATGAAAATGTAACTAGTTTTGGTTTTGGTAAGAAATTCAAAACAGACATCCCCTTTGAAGTAAGGGGGAATATCCCCAATAACAGCTACTTTGATAAACTTTACAGAGGCAGTTGGAATTCATTAACAGTAAGGTCTCTAAGCATTGGACAAGGAGAAATTCTAGTAACTCCAATTCAATTGGCAAACCTAAGCACAATTATTGCCAACAGAGGATATTATTATCCACCTCATCTATTGACTAAAATGGAGGGCCAAGATGAAGTACTTAACCCATACTTTAATGAAAAGCAAATTACAAGTATTGATCCTGATAATTTTGATGTTGTAAGAACTGCTATGCTGGATGTCTTTGAAGCAGATAACGGCACAGCAAGGTGGTATAAGCTTGATAGTATAAAACAATGTGGAAAAACTGGAACAGTTCAAAATCCTCATGGAGATGACCATTCCATATTTATTGCTTTTGCACCCATGGATAATCCACAAATAGCAATATCAGTAATAGTTGAAAATTCTGGATTTGGATCCACATGGGCAGCTCCAATTGCAAGTTTACTAATTGAAAAATATCTAAATGGTGAATCCCAAAGAAAGTCCCTTGAGAAAAAAATTATGGAGGGAAATCTTTTGCAGGGTGATAAAAATAAAAGACAACATTGAGAAATAGAGAAAAAATATCAGGAAATGTTGATTGGGTAACCGTAATGATTTATTCTATTCTGGTATTTGTGGGTTGGCTGAGCATATATACTGCATCAGCTGGCGAAGATGTTAGCACATTACTTGACTTGAATACACGATATGGAAAACAGCTACTATGGATTGGTTTTGCAATACTATTAGCAGGATTAATTCTTATTATAGATGCCGAGTTTTTCAGTACTTTTTCATATGTTTTTTATTTGGGCTTATTGCTTCTGTTAATTGGTGTGCTTATTTTTGGCAGTACTGTTGCTGGTTCCAAATCCTGGTTTAAGATTGGAGGTTTTGCCATTCAGCCAGCCGAATTTGCAAAGTTTGCAACAGCTCTTGCAATGGCAAAATACCTTAGTGCACTAAATGTTAATATGCGTGCTCTCAAAACAAAAGTTATTTCAGTTGGCATACTGATTCTGCCAGCACTTCTCATTCTTTTACAAAATGATACTGGATCAGCTTTAGTATATTTTTCATTCGGAATTGTCCTTTTCAGAGAAGGGTTTTCTGGATTACTATTTATTGCAGCATTGATGATGACTACATTATTTATTGCAACGATTGTTTTCAGTGAAACATTAGTAATATCGGCTGTAGCAGGAATAGTATTTATTATTATGATTCTATTTAAAAAATATAGGAAGAATTGGAAACCAATATTTGGAATAATGATTCTTGCAATTGCCTTTGTTTTTAGTTCAAACTATGCATTTGAAAATGTACTCCCTGCCCATCAAAAAAACAGAATTAATGTACTGCTTGGTATAGAACAAGATTTGAGAGGGGCAGGTTATAATGTAAATCAATCAAAAATAGCAATTGGATCAGGTGGACTAACGGGAAAAGGTTTTAGAAATGGGGTCCTTACAAGATATAATTTTGTGCCTGAGCAAAGCACAGACTTTATTTTTTGCACAGTAGGTGAAGAATGGGGATTTATAGGAGTTTCAGTATTACTAATACTATTTATGACCTTACTAATCAGAATAATATTACTTGCTGAACGCCAGAGGTCCAAGTTTTCTAGGATATATGGCTATGGCGTAGCTTCAATACTTTTCTTCCATTTCACCATAAATATTGGCATGACCATTGGATTAGCCCCTGTGGTAGGGATCCCTCTGCCCTTCTTGAGCTATGGAGGCTCATCATTGTGGGCATTTACTTTGCTGCTTTTTATTTTTCTAAAACAAGATGCTAATAGATTAAATGTTCTATAACAGGTTAAAATATATTTTAAAACCCTTAATTTTGAATTCCAATTATTAAAATATTCATATGAAACTGTATCCCATAGAAACCGGAAACCTAAAATTAGATGGTGGTGCCATGTTTGGAGTTGTACCTAAAGTGATGTGGTCCAAGATTTATCCAGCAGATGAAAATAACCTTTGCAACTGGTCAATGAGATGTTTATTAATCAAAGATGAGAATAGAATAATTCTAATAGACAATGGTATCGGAAATAAACAAGATGATAAATGGTTAAAACACTATTACCTAAATGGTGACGATACACTGGAAGGGTCCCTCAATAATGTTGGAGTAACTCCAGAAGATATTACTGACGTGATCATTACTCACATGCACTTTGATCACTGTGGAGGAAGTGTAAAGTGGAATGACAATAAAACAGGATATGAATTATCATTTCCCAATGCTACATATTGGACTAGCCGTAAACAATATGAATTATCTATAAATCCAAATAGAAGAGAAAAAGCTTCATTTTTAAAAGAAAATATTCAACCCGTTGAAGAAAGTGGTAAGTTAAAACTAATAGATCAAGAAGGCGAGTATATTCCTAATATTACTTTTAAGATGTATTATGGGCATACAGATGGACAACTTATTCCTCACATATTTACAGGAAATAAAACATTGGTTTTTATGGCCGATTTATTGCCATCAACAGCACATATTCCAATGCCATGGATCATGGCTTATGATACTAGACCACTCCAAACGCTGAAGGATAAGGAACGGTTTTATACTGAAGCCATAAAAGGCGATTACGTTCTGTTTTTTGAGCATGACCTCCACAATGAGGCCTGTACCCTAAAAAATACTGAAAAGGGCATTCGTGCCGACAGAATAGGTAAGCTTGCGGACTTATTATAATGGCTTTTCACAATGAACTTGGTAAGAGAGGAGAAAAAATTGCAGCCGAATATATTCTTAAAAAGGGCTATACTATCCTAACTAAAAATTGGCGTTTTGGAAAAGATGAAATTGACATTATTGCTATTGATAAAAGTGATCTGGTAATAATAGAAGTGAAAACCAGAAGCAATAATTATTTTGGAGATCCTCAAGATGCAGTTGATTTTAAAAAGGAAACTTTTATGATCAGAGCTGCAGAAGCTTATGTTGAGATCGAAAATATTGATTATAATATCAGATATGATATAATTGCAATAATTATAAACAACACTCGGGCCATTATTAATCACACGACTGATGCCTTTTATCCAAGTATTTCTTAGTCAATAGTTAAGGAATGTTTATGCTCTTTGTCGTTGAGCCATCGCAATAACCACCACCAGCCATATTGAAAGAATAGTTAATCACAGCATCATAATGTCCTGATCCAGCATACTGATGATCAACTGTTTCTCCTTGAGCAGATTCACCATCACCAAAATGCCAAGTAACGTCTCTTAGGCTTATAGCATCCGCAACTTCATAATTAAATTTGAAATGCATTAGCCCAGGTGTTACACTATCCAAATCCCCGTTGACACTAACCTCAAAATCTTCAACAAAACAATCAAAGGCGCTGTCCACTGATGATTTGCATGAGCTTTGCAAAATAAAAAAAGTAACCACTACAACTAAAGTTATAAAATTTTTCATAATTAATATTTTTATCAAATATATAGTTTTTAAAATTACCTCAAAATTCAGATTTACAATGTCCTAACATTAATCATTACAATTATATTAAATAATTATTTATGCAATATCCCCCTATCTATTACGTTTGAAATTTAATTAAAACAAGCGCAAAAATATGACTGATATTCCCTCGCCCTGTATGCGAATATGCTACAGAGATTCCAATGATATTTGCTTTGGATGCAGAAGAAACTCCGAAGAAATTGGTAACTGGTCTAAATATTCTAACGAAGAAAAATTAGAAGTAATTGAAAATACCCATAAAAGGTTGAATGTTTCTGGAGAAACACCCCCAGGTAACTTTCTTAGATAATGGTATTTCAATATCTTTGTTTTTTCATTAATTGCAAAAATAATTTGAGCCATGAGAGTCTTATTTTCAGTTTTTTCATTACTACTAATTATTGGTCTTACTTCCTGTAATCAGGATAATAATAGTACTGATTCGAGAGCTACTAAATCAAGTTTTGATTACTCCGGAATTGTAAAAGAGGTTATTCAAACAACAAATTACACCTATTGCTTTGTTAATACGAATAGTACGGATTATTGGATTGCCATTTCGAAATTAAATATCAATGAAGGTGAGGTGATTTACTATAATAAAGGCCTAGAAATGTTAAATTTTCATAGCAAGGAACTTGGCAGAACTTTTCCACTAGTTTACTTTGTTCAAAAAGCTAGTAGGAATCCAAATTCAGGAGATGCAACAAATACAGTTACAGAAGATAAACCTACAACCAAGAAAAAAATCGATAAAAAACCCTTTAGCAATGATAAAGATTTTATGGGCATAACAATATCTGACTTATATGCTAACAGAGATAAATATGCCAATAAAAAGGTTCGTATTAGGGGTAGAATAACAAAATTTAACCCTTCCATAATGAGTAGAAATTGGGTTCATATTCAAGATGGTACAGACAATAACGGAAACTATGATCTAACAGTTACAACACAAGAAACTGTAAACATAGATGAACTTGTTACATTCGAGGGAAAGATAGCATTAGATAAGGATTTTGGGGCAGGATATTTTTATCCTGTAATAATGGAAGATGCTAAAATTATAAAATAGCTCTCAGAATCTTTTTATTATGGATTTTACAGACTGGATATAACCTCCTCCAAAAAGGTTAACATGAACCATTAATGGATAAAGATTACAATACTCTAACCTTTCCTTCCATCCATTTTCAAGTGGGAAAAAATCATTATAAAATTTATAGAATTCATCACTGAAACCTCCAAATAGCTTGGTCATAGCCAAGTCCATTTCTCTGTTACCATAATAAACTGCAGGATCAATTATAACAGGCTCTCCATTTTCGTTAGCCATATAGTTCCCCGACCATAAATCACCATGAATTAAAGCAGGTGGCTCCACAGGAAAAATCTCATCTAGTTTTGAGAATAATCCATCGAACATCTTAATAATATCGCTGCCTATTTTACCATTATCTCTTGCCAATTTTAATTGAAATAGATTTCTAGAAGTATTTTCTAATTATTATTTCAATAATTCTTACAAATTCAGCTAGAGCAAATATAATTAAAGATTCAGAGATTCAAGAAGCAGTTGACTTAATTGTAAACCCACTTAAAGAAGCGGCCAAACTACCAAATCTTAAAATTCATATCATAGATGACCCAGTTCCAAATGCT